>ERZ827168.557-NODE-557-length-59796-cov-11.822383_pt1 | contig 59796 bp, 60 predicted proteins | sample MGYA00519868_ERZ827168 | MGnify/ENA primary metagenome ERZ827168 (study PRJEB31778, sample SAMEA3449271) | human gut metagenome | biome: human gut; feature: human-associated habitat; material: faeces | place: United Kingdom | collected 2010/2012 ... | reverse complement strand
TTACGGCATCAACGCATGACAATATTCTGTTCTTTACAACGCGCGGCAGAATGTATCATTTGAAGGGATATCAGATTCCCGAGGCGGGAAGACATGCAAAGGGAACCGCAATTATAAATCTTCTGCCTATAGAGCAGGACGAAAAAGTAACCGCTATGCTCGCCGTGCGCGATTATGAAGAAGATACATCTCTTATTATGGCAACAAAGCGCGGCACGGTTAAAAAGACATCCATAAGCGACTTTAATATGACGAGAAAAGGCGGTCTTATAGCAATAGGGCTTAATGAAGACGATGACCTGATAGATGTTAGAATTGTCGGCAAAAACGATACCGTTATTTTAAGTACGTATAAAGGTATGGCTATACGCTTTAATGAAGATGACGCCCGCGCAATGGGAAGAACGGCTCACGGCGTAAGAGGAATAAGACTGCGCGAAGATGACTATGTTATAGGCATGGAAATTGCAAAAGAAGGCGCAGAACTTCTTGTTGTAACGGAAGGCGGATTCGGCAAAAAGACAGATCTTTCCGAATATAAAATTCAGACACGAGGCGGCGTAGGAATAAAGACCTATAAGATTACAGAACAGACAGGAAATATTGTCGGAATCAAAACCGTCGGAGAAAACGTCGATCTTATGATTATTACAAGCGAAGGCGTAATTATACGTATGAATACCGCCGATATCAGCACCATAGGAAGAAGCACAAAAGGCGTAAGACTTGTAAAACTCGGAGACGGTGTTAAAGTTGCGTCAATAGCTTTGACGGAGCATGAGGAAGAAAAAGAAGAAAGCGAAGAGCCGGAAAAAACCGAATCTCCGGAAGAAAATGCATAAGGTTGTGAAATAATGCGGCGCAGAGAGTGCAGAGAAGTTAAAATAGGCAATATTAAAATAGGCGGCGGCAACAAAATTGCCGTGCAGTCTATGACAACCACAGACACAAGGGATGCGGATGCAACAGTAAAACAAATACTTGAACTTGAAAATGCGGGCGCGGATATTGTAAGATTTACCGTTCCCGATGAAAAAGCTGCCGAAAACGTTGAGATAATAAAATCCAAAACTCATGTGCCTCTTGTGGCGGATATTCATTTTGATTACAGACTGGCATTAAAGTGTATTGACGGCGGTATTGATAAAATACGCATAAATCCCGGAAATATAGGCAGCCGCGAAAGAGTTTTTGAAGTTGCACAAAAATGCATGGATAAAGGTATTCCGATAAGAATAGGCGTAAATGCCGGCTCGCTTGAAAAGCAGTTTTGCGAAAAATACGGAAATACTGCCCGTGCGATGGCGGAAAGCGCAAAATATCATGCTTCGCTTTTGGAAGAATGCGGCATGAATGATATAGTTATAAGTCTTAAGGCTTCCGATGTTGTTAAAACGGTTGAAGCGTACAGAATTATGGAAAAAGAATGCGATTATCCGCTTCATTTAGGAGTAACTGAGGCCGGGACCGAACGCATGGGAACAATTCGTTCTGCGGCGGGCATTGGAGGACTGTTGCTTTTAGGTATCGGAAACACTATTCGTGTATCACTTACAGACGACCCTGTAAAAGAAGTTTTGGCGGCAAAAGATATTTTAACCGCAACAGGAGTAAGAACCGAAGGCATAAAAATAGTGTCCTGTCCCACTTGTGGAAGGACAAGCATTGATTTAATCAGCCTTGCAAATTCGGTGGAAAAAGCGCTTTCCTCGGTGCAAAAAAACCTAACAGTAGCTGTTATGGGCTGTGTGGTAAACGGCCCCGGTGAAGCTTCGGCAGCCGATATTGGTATTGCCGGCGGCAACAAAGAAGGATTAATATTTAAAAAAGGTAAAATTATTTGCAAACTTCCCGAGAACGAATTGCTGCCGCGACTATTAGAAGAAATTGAAAAAATGGATTAGGGGAACATATGAATAAATCTTTGCAAGAAGTATTCTCTGCGGTAGTGGGCGAAAACATTATTAATGCACTGCCTAAATGTACCGTTAAAGAATGCAGCGTAAATACTGAAAATAGAAGTTTAAAAGCAGTTTTAGAGTGTGAAAAAGAGCCTGATGAAGAAAGCATCAGTGCTTTTAGAGAGGCTCTGTCCGACGCATTAAAACTTAATGACATTTCTTTAGATATAAAAGTTGCTGTAGACGAGGCGGTCGTGTCCGGTGTGGTTTTAAAAATCGCAAACGGACTTAAAAACCGTTTTGGCACGGCTTCCGGATTTTTAATCGGTGCTGATTATTCGGCTGAAAATGAAAAAATAATTATAAATTTAAAGCATGGTGGAGCCGCGCAAATTGAAGAATCCGGCTTTATCCGCGAGCTTTTAAACGAAGTTTATTCAAAATTCGGTAAAAAATACAGTGTCGAATTTTCCGGTATTACCGAATTCTCCGAAATCGAGCGTGTCGAAGCGCCGCCCGTAGTGATAGTACAACAAGTAAAAAAAGATGAGCCGCAAAAAAAGCCTGCCGGAAAACCAAAAGACGGACTCCCTGTTTTTATAGACACTGCCAAGCTTTTTTACGGAAAAAAGCTTGATACGAATATAAAAAGTTTAAAAGATATTAGAATTCCTATTAATGAAGAGGATACCGAATACGTAGTCGCATGGGGTACTGTTTTTAACTGCGAAATTAAAGAGCAACCAACGCGCCGCGGCGGATATATGGTTAAAGCAAAGTTTTATTTTAGCGATAATACCAATACTTTGGCGGCTTCGATTGTTAAGTTTTTTGACGACCGTTTTTCAAGCTCACCGGCTTTAGACGCCAGGGCTTTTAAAAAGTCGCTTTCAAATCTGTGCGACGGTGCCAATTTAATTGTAAACGGGAATCTTGTGTTTGACAGATGGACCAATGATTTTGTTCTGGAAGTAAAGGCGCTCGCCACCGTTATGAAATACGAGCGTACCGACGAACACGAGGGTGATAAACGCATAGAGCTTCACTGCCATACTAATATGTCCGCTAAAGATGCTGTTTCAAGCGCGGGAGATTTAATTAAAACCGCTTACAAGTGGGGACATAAAGCTTTGGCTATTACCGACCACGGGGTTGTCCAAAGCTATCCCGCTATAGCTTCAGCTGTTAAAGCCATACATAAAGCCGGCGGCGATTTTAAACCTATTTACGGCATCGAAAGCTATTATATAGATGATATTACAAACGATTTATCCGATCTTACTCCTAAACAAATAAGCCGTATGCGCAATCACATGATTATTCTTGTTAAAAATCGCGTAGGGCTTAAAAATCTTTATAAAATAGTTTCCGACTCTCATTTAAAACACTTCTACGGAAGACCCGTTACAATGCGCACTGTTTTAGAAGAATTAAGAGAAGGTTTAATAATTGGCTCTGCATGCGAGCAGGGTGAAGTTTACAGAGCGATTGTCGACGGAAAAAGCGATGAAGAAATAATGAAAATAGCGTCTTTTTACGACTATCTTGAAATTCAGCCGGTAACCAACAACGAGTTTATGGTGCGTGAAAGCGTTCTTCCCGATAAGGTTGACAAAAAAGGCAATGTAACCGTTAACCGATTTCGCAAGGTTAAAAATATAGATGTAATAAGGGACTTTAACCGTAAGGTTGTAGAAATTGCAGATAAGCTTAATAAACCGGTAGTTGCTACGGGTGATGTTCATTTTCTTCATAAAGAGGACGGTATTATAAGGCAGATTATTATGGCCGGACAAGGCTATGATGACATTGAAAATCAAGCACAGCTTTACTTTAAAACGACCGACGAAATGTTGGATGAGTTTAGCTATTTTAACGATCGCGCTAAAGAGTTTGTAATTGATAATCCCCAAAAAATAGCAGAACAAATTTCCGCTGATATCGTGCCGGTTCCCGAGGGGAATTATCCGCCTGTAATTGAAGGCTCGGACGAATTGCTGCGCAAAATTTGCACCGAAAACGCCCATGCGAGATACGGCAAAGTACTTCCCGAAATAGTTGAAAAGCGCCTTAATAAGGAGCTTGATTCTATTATTAATAACGGATATTCAATTATGTATATTTCTGCACAGAAGCTTGTGTCCTTTAGCGAAAAAAACGGTTATTTGGTAGGCTCGCGTGGATCTGTCGGCTCGTCGTTTGTAGCTTCTATGGCCGGAATATCCGAAGTAAACCCATTAGCACCGCACTATGTGTGCAAAAACTGTCAGTACAGCGAATTCTTTACAGATGGAAAATACGGTTCCGGCTTTGATCTGCCGGATAAAAATTGTCCGAACTGCGGAACACCGCTTGACAGAGACGGCCACGACATCCCGTTTGAAACCTTCTTAGGATTTAAAGGAGATAAGGTGCCTGATATTGACCTTAATTTTTCGGACGAATTCCAAACAAGCGTTCAAGAGTACACAAAAACCCTTTTCGGCGCTGAAAATGTTTTTAAAGCAGGAACCATATCCACAATTGCCGAAAAAACGGCTTTTGGCTTTTCGAAAGCTTATGCCGAAAAAATGCATACTACTTTATCAAACGCCGAGCTTAACAGGTTGGCGGGTCTTGTCGAGCGTGCCAAGGTAAAAACCAATACCGGGCAGCATCCGGCAGGAATGATAATTGTGCCTAAAGATATGACTATTTACGATTTTTGCCCTGTTCAGCATCCGGCGGACGATACGGAATCGGATGTTATAACCACCCATTTCGACTTTAACTCTATACACGATACCATTTTAAAGCTCGATGAATTAGGACATGTTGTGCCTACAACCTATAAATATCTTGAGGAGTATTCGGGTGTGCCCGTTCAGAATGTTTCAATGTCTGATCCGGTTGTATACAGTCTTTTTACTTCTACAAAAGCTTTAAATGTAGATGCAGATGCTATTTATTCAAAAACAGGCACCTTAAGCCTTCCGGAGTTTGGCACGAGGCTTACAAGAGACATGCTTGTAGACTGCAAGCCGAAAACCTTCGCCGATCTATTGCAGATTTCGGGTCTTTCTCACGGTACCAATGTTTATCACGGCAACGCAAAAGAACTAATCGATAACGGAACCTGCACCATATCGGAAGTTATCGGAACGCGTGATAATATCATGGTTTATTTAATACATAAAGGTATGGATGAGGGCAAAGCTTTTAAAATAACCGAAACTGTCCGTAAAGGACTTTATGCAAAAGGAAAAATTTCCGAACACGACTGGAATGCTCTTGCAGACGAAATGCGCGCTGTAGGTGTGCCCGAATGGTATATTGAAAGCTGCAAAAAAATCGAATATATGTTTCCTAAAGCGCACGCAGCGGCGTATGTTATTTCGGCGCTTCGCATTGCATGGTACAAAGTTTATAAGCCGCTTGAATTTTATTGCGCATATTTTACTGCAAGGCCGGAGGATGTTGATGTAAAAACAATTTTAAACGGCAAACAGGCAGTAAAAAATAAGATAAAAGAAATTACCGATAAAGGCAAGGAAGCCAGCAAAAAAGAAATTGATTCTTTAAACAACCTTCTTATTTTTAACGAAATGATGGAGAGAGGAATTGAAGTATTACCAATAGATATTAACCATTCATATGCTATGAAGTATGTGCCCGAAAACGGTAAAATGCGGCTTCCGTTTGGAGCCTTGTCCGGTATAGGCTTAAAAGCCGCCGAGTCTTTATATAATGCGGCACAGAATAAAAAGTTTTTATCCAAGGATGATTTTAGGATTGAATCCGGTGTTTCAAAGACAATCGTTGACGATTTAGACAGTATTGGCGCACTTGGAGAGCTTCCGGAAACCAACCAACTTTCATTATTTTAATTATGAACAATGCATTTTTTAAACCGTATCCGGTAATAAAATCAGACAGGCTTGAACTTAAAATGATATCTTATAAAGATGTTAAAGATGTTTTTGCAATTTATTCTGATGACGACGTTTGCCGCTATTCCGATATTGTAAAGCACAAAAATGTATTTCACAGCCTTGAGTATATCTTTTATTCAAAGCGCAAGTTTTATAATAATGCTTGTTTAACTTTTGGCGTTTACCTAAAAAGCACCGGCCGGCTTATAGGTACGGTATCCATTACAGAAATTGCTTCAGATTATACTGCCGCCGAAATAGGGTATTCGTTTAATAAAAATTACCGCCAAAAATATTACGGCAGCGAAGCGGTAAAAGCTTTTTGCGAATATCTTTTTAAAAACACACCGGTAAAAACCATCACCGCTAAAACGATGGTTGAAAATATTGCTTCAAAAAAGCTGCTTATAAAAAATGGATTTGTTTTTTTAGGTTTAGTAAAAAACGGCGGCCAAAGACATGGGCAAATGATTGATGTTAATATGTTTGAATTAAAGGGGTAAATTAAGTTTTTAATTTACCCCTTTTTATAAAAATTAAAAAAAGTTACAAAAAAGGTTGCAATTTTGTAACTTTTTTGTTATACTATTATTGTCACCAAAATAAAAGGGACGTGAATTTTATTTTTATTAAATCAATAGCTACAAAAACAGTTGAAATAATTAAACAATATCCGCGTATTGCAAAATGCTCTTTGGCGCTTTTGCTTGTCTTCATTATAGGCACCTTCGCAGTAACGGTAACAGGCGCATGTTCTGCGTACGAAATTTCTGTTGACGGCAATGTTGTCGGCTGTGTTTCTAGTGTCGATGAAGTAGACACGGCAAAATCTATTGCTAAAGAACAGGTTTTTGACGAAACCGGCAAGGATGAACTTGATAATATTACCTACACAGGCGTATTTACTGCAGCGAACCATATTTCAGAACCCGATGAAGTAGCCGGGAATTTACTTGATAAAGCTGAAAATATTGTTCCGGCTTTAGCTTATTACAAAAACGGAGAGATAGTGGCCGCCTCTTTAGATGAAACTGAGGCTAAAACGGTTATTGATAATTATTTAGAATTAAAAAAAGCCGAATACGGCTCTGACAAGGTTGAAATTTCAAATCAAATATCTTCTAAGCAAACCTATATTTCATTAGACGCGTTAAAGAATATTCCGGCTATTGCAGATGCAGTAAACGATTTTTCAGTATGCATAGTAAAATATGAAACTTCGGTAAAATCTGTGGCGTACAAAACTGTTTCTCAAAAAAGCAATGATCTTTTGGTTGGTAATAACAAGGTTTTAAAGCAAGGTGTTTTAGGCAAAAAAGAGGTAACCGAAAAGGTAAGCTATTTAGACGGTGTTGAAATCGGAAGAAGCATAGTTAAAGAAAATGTTATTGAACAACCTGTTGATAAAGTTGTGCTTACAGGCAATAAAGTAATCGTGATGAAAAGCTCTTCATATTCGAACAATGCTCCGCTTAAAACCGGTTTTATCTGGCCGATGGATAAATCTAACGGTTACAAAATCAGCTCGTATTTTGGCGATGGCAGAAACCATAAAGGTTTTGATATTTGCGCAAAAACCGGAACAAAAATTTATGCGGCACTTAGCGGCACGGTTGTGTCTTGCGGCTGGGAAGGTGCATATGGCAACTGTATAATAATAGATCATGGAAACGGACTAAAAACAAGATATGCCCATTGCAGTAAAATGTTTGTAAAGGTTGGTCAAACTGTAAGCCGCGGACTTAATATTGGCCTTATAGGGATGACCGGGCGAGCAACCGGACCGCATCTTCATTTTGAAGTTATTGTAAATGGGAAAGCCGTAAACCCCATGCCGTATATCGGCGGGAAATAAAAACAAAAGCTGAAATCAAATTGATTTCAGCTTTTTCTATGCACAAAATCTGTGATTACCCACCGTTATTAATACGGGTCTGCTTAGTATCCAACTGCTTGTAGCGGTTTTAGGATTATAATAATATATGGCGCCTCCCGTTGGGTCCCATCCGTTTATAGCGTCGCGTGCAGCTTTATATGCACTGTCGCTTACGGTTTTATAGAATTGCCCGTCCGTTAAACATGTAAAAGCTCCGTTTTGATAGATCACGCCCGATATGCTGTTTGGAAAAGACGGGTGCTTAACCCTGTTTAGCACCACCGCACCTACGGCTACCTGCCCTAAATACGGCTCACCTCTGGATTCCGCCGAAATAAGCCTTGCCAATAAGTTTAGGTCTGAGTTCGATGTACCTGCATTGCTGTTTGAACTAATACCCATTGCCGCCAGTGTTTTAGGGCCTGCTACTCCGTCAACCGTTAAATTGTTTTTTCTTTGAAAATACATAACGGCGTTTTTTGTTTTTGTGCCGTAAATACCGTCCACAGCGCCGGTGTAATATCCCCAGCTTTTAAGTTTAGTCTGAATTTGCCTGACTTCTGCGCCCTGCGAGCCATACCTTGAAAGCCCCATTGCGCTTACAAAAAATGTAAGTGTTATTAATGTAGCCAATAAAAAAATTGCAATAACTTTATAATTTCTCATAAATCTCCTCTTTTCGTATATAAATATTTTACCGAAAATTCATTTAAATATACAAAAGCGGGAAAGATTTTACGCAAGGTCAGTAAAAGTCAAAAAAATTTTTTAAAATTTATCGTAAAACCCTTGACAAAGGGAAATAATAGTGGTAAATTATACTATGTTAGCACTCTAACTGTTTGAGTGCTAAACTTAAGGGGAAGGAATAAGCTATGGATCTTACAGAACGGCAAAAGAATATTTTATCGCTTATTGTAAAAGCACATATAGAATCCGGCGATCCGATAAGCTCTAAAGCAATTTGTGAAATTCTTGGCAATATTTCTTCAGCCACTGTGCGAAGTGAAATGAGCAGACTTATTGAGAAAGGATATCTCGATCAGCCACATACTTCGGCAGGGCGAGTTCCTACTGCAAAAGCATATCGCATGTACGTAAACGGGCTTTTAAATACCGAAGCAGACGAACGCACCAAAAAGACTATAGATGAAAAAATTGATTTATTAAAAGATAATTTTGAGTCTTTAAGTGCAAAAGCGGGGCAGCTTTTAAGTGATGTTACGGGACTGCCGGCGGTATCGGTATTAACCCACAGCGATACGGCTTTTGTTAAAAAACTTGAAGTAATACCCGTAGGAAAATCTAGCGTATTATTAGTGTTGGTAACGTCCGACGCACTTGCACGAAGCCGTATATGTAATTTGGGATTTGTTTTAAACCGCGAAATGCTTTACACTTTTGAAAAAGCGGCGGCGCAACAAATTGTCGGAACCGAGCTTTCAAGCTTTAATGCGCCGTATATTCAAAGCATAGCGGCAAAAACAGGGGACATTAAGTTAATACCACTGTTTAATGCGGTTTACGAAATAATACATGATATTCTTGATTTAAAGCTTGAAGTTAAAGGCGAAAGCCGCTTGTTATATGATAAAAACAACAACGATGCTTTAAGACTTATGGAATACATTTCAAGGCGAGATGCGATAATATCGATTTTAGCATCTGCAGATGATCCTATAAGCATAGTTTTCGGCGAAGAAGATAAGAGCCAACCTACAAGCGTTATTGTTGCAAAGCATAGCGGCGGAAAAATCGGGGTAATAGGACCTGCGAGAATGTCATACGAAAACGTTATACCGAGCATCGCATACTTTGCGAAAAAACTCGGAGAAATAATAACAAAAGCTATTGACGAAATGGAGTGATAACATGAGCGAGGAAGTTAAAAAGAAAAAACCGAGCGCTAAAGACATAAAAATTAAGGAACTGGAAGCGGAGGTTGAAAAACAAAAAGATCTTATGCTTCGTACCGCCGCCGAGTTTGATAATTATAAAAAACGCACCGAGCGCGAAAAAACGGCAATTGGCGAGTTCGCGTCAGCGGCTATTATAAAAAAGCTTTTGCCCACTATCGACAATGCGTTTTTGGCTTTAACATATGAAGCCGGCAGTGATGAATACAATAAAGGTATTGAGCTTTTAGCCAAACAGCTTGCAAAACTTGTTGACGAGTTTAAACTTATAAAACTTGCAAATATAGGCGACGAGTTTGACCCTAATATTCACGAAGCTGTAATGTTTAAAGAAGATGAAAACCTTTCGGAAAATCAAATTTCCGAAGTTTTACAGCAGGGATATAAAATAGGCGACACTATAATTCGCCCTGCGATGGTTTCAGTAGTAAAATAAATTAAAAGGAGATAATTATTATGGGAAAAATTATAGGTATTGACCTTGGAACAACCAATTCTTGCGTAGCGGTTATGGAAGGCGGCGAGGCTACCGTTATTGCAAATGCAGAAGGCGCCAGAACTACGCCCAGCGTAGTTGCTTTTTCAAAATCCGGCGAAAGAATGGTAGGCCAGGTTGCAAAACGTCAGGCTATTACTAATCCGGATAGAACGATAAGCTCCATAAAAAGAGAAATGGGTTCAGATTATCACGTAACCATTGACGATAAAAAATTTACACCTCAGGAGATTTCTGCAATTATTTTAAGTAAACTTAAACAGGATGCAGAGAGCTATCTCGGTACAACTGTTACAGAAGCGGTTATAACTGTTCCTGCATACTTTACCGACAGTCAGCGTCAAGCTACAAAGGACGCCGGCAAAATTGCGGGGCTTGAAGTTAAAAGAATTATTAATGAACCTACAGCCGCTGCTTTAGCATATAGTATTGATAAGGAAAATGATCAAAAAGTTATGGTATACGACCTTGGCGGCGGAACATTCGATGTTTCTATTATCGAAATGGGTGACGGCGTTCAAGAAGTTTTGGCAACTGCCGGTAATAACCGCCTTGGCGGCGACGATTTTGATAAACGCATAATGGATTATATTGTTGATACCTTTAAAAAGGAAAACGGTATTGATCTTTCAAGCGACAAAATGGCTATGCAGCGTATTAAAGAAGCAGCCGAAAAGGCAAAAATCGACCTTTCAGGCATGACTTCAACCGATATAAACCTCCCGTTTATTACTGCCGATGCAAACGGCCCTAAGCATTTTGAAACTACCCTTACAAGGGCAAAGTTCAACGAACTTACAGGCGACCTTGTTGAAAGCACAATGGGACCTGTTCGTCAGGCAATTAAAGACAGCGGACTTGATAAATCTGAAATAAATAAGGTTTTAATGGTTGGCGGTTCAAGCCGTATCCCCGCGGTTTTAGAGGCTGTTAAAGAGTTTATGGGCAAAGAACCCTTTAAAGGCATTAACCCCGACGAATGCGTAGCTTTGGGCGCGGCAATTCAAGGCGGCGTATTAGGCGGCGACGTTAAGGGACTTCTTTTGTTAGATGTAACTCCGCTTTCTCTCGGTATTGAAACCATGGGCGGAATAAACACAAAGGTTATTGATAGAAATACTACTATTCCAACTAAAAAGAGCCAAATTTTCTCAACGGCGGCAGATAATCAGCCTTCTGTTGAAGTTCACGTGCTTCAAGGCGAAAGGGAATTTGCTAAAGATAATAAAACACTCGGTATGTTCCATCTTGACGGTATTGCACCGGCACCGCGCGGAATTCCTCAAATTGAGGTAACATTTGATATAGATGCTAACGGCATTGTAAATGTATCAGCTAAAGACCTTGGTACCGGAAAGGAACAAAAAATTACAATAACAAGCAGCTCGAATATGTCTAAAGAAGATATTGACAAGGCCGTAAAAGAAGCCGAGCAATATGCCGCCGAAGATAAAAAGCGCCGCGAAGAAATAGACGTTCGTAACGGCGCCGACCAAATGGCTTATCAAACCGAAAAGGCCATGAACGAAATGGGCGATAAGCTTGACGAAAACGAGAAAAAGGATATAACAGACGCTATAGCTGCTTTAAAAGAAGCATTAAAAGGCGACAATCTTGATGAAATCAAGCAAAAACAAGACGATCTTCAAAAGAAATTCTATGCGGTAAGCGAAAAGATTTATAAAGCCGCAGCAGAAGCCGAGGCCGCAAAGAAATCCGGCGAAGATACCGCATCAAAAGAAAACGGCGGCAATGTATACGACGCCGATTTTAAGGACGTATCCGAAGACGACAAAAAATAATTAATTAAAGTTTAGGCAAACAGATTTCTGTTTGCCTAAACTTGGGAGAGAAATTTTTTGGAAGATAAACGCGATTATTACGAAGTGCTTGGCGTTGATAAAAACGCCAGCGCAGATGAAATAAAAAAAGCTTACAGAGCGGCCGCTAAAAAATACCACCCGGATTTACACCCGGGCGATAAGGAAGCCGAAAAGCATTTTAAAGAGGCCGCAGAAGCTTACGAAGTACTGTCCGACAGCGATAAAAAAGCCCGTTACGACCAGTTTGGTCATGCAGGAGTTGACCCGAATTTTGGCAATGGCTCCGGTGGCTTTCAGGGCGGTTTTGGCGGATTTTCGGATTTTGGCGATTTGGGAGATATTTTCGGCCAGTTCTTTGGCGGCGGTTTTGGCGGACGTTCAAGGCAAAATCCAAATGCACCAAGGCGCGGCCGCGATGTTGGAACGGTTGTTTATTTATCTTTTGAGGAGGCCGCAAAAGGCTGTACCAAAAAGGTAAAATATACAAAAGTTGAAGCCTGCAAATCCTGTAACGGTACGGGCGCTAAAAACGGAACCGCTAAAAAAACCTGTTCGCGCTGCGGCGGCACAGGCAGAATAAACATAACCCAAAGAACACCTTTTGGGCAAATGCAGTCTCAAACGGTTTGTAATTCGTGCGGCGGCACCGGTACAATCATTGAAACGCCTTGTTCTGATTGCAACGGTAAAGGAAGAAAGCAAAAAACGATTGAACGCGAGGTTAAAATTCCGGCAGGAATTGACGACGGTCAAACCCTTAACGTTCGAGGTGCCGGAGATAGTGGCATAAACGGCGGTGCAGACGGCGATTTAAGAATTGAAGTTTCCGTAAGACCACATCCGATTTTTGAACGTGCGGGTTACGATGTTTTTTGTGAAATACCTATAACCTTTGCCGAAGCGGCTTTAGGCGCTGAAATTGTGGTTCCCACACTCGACGGCAAGGTAAAATTTACAATTCACGAAGGCACGCAGCCGGGTGACGAATTTAAGCTTAAAGGAAAAGGCATACAAAAGCTTAATAGCGTTGGACGCGGCGATCAGTATGTGAAGGTTTTGCTTGAAGTGCCCCGCAATCTTTCCAAAGAGAGTAAAGAAGCATTAAAGAATTTTGATAAAACGGCGGTTGCTTCCAATTATAAGCAGCGTTCAGGATTTTTCGACCGCTTAAAAAAGTATTTTAACGAGTAAAACTATGGAACTAAAAAAAGTTACAAGAAAACAAATTAATTCTAAAATGTGCTTTATTTGCGGCATTGATAATGACGCAGGACTTAAAATGCGCTTTTATGAAACCGAGGATAACTGCGTAGTTGGCAGGTTTGTTGCGCGTGATGTGCACCAAAGTTACCCCGGCAGGCTTCATGGGGGTATCGCTTCTACGGTGCTTGATGAAATTTTAGGAAGAACCATTCAGCTTTATGAGCCCGAAGCTTGGGCGGTAACGGCGGATATGTCGGTAAAATATAAAAAGCCGATTCCCTTAAATGCCGAGCTTCGCGCTGTGGCACGGCCTACAAAATATGTTCACGGGCTGTTGTTTGCAGAAGGCGAAATTACCGATATGGACGGTAATGTTTTAGCTACAGCATCCGGCCGTTATATGAAGCTAAGCTTAAATCGCATAGTAGGTGAGACAGGGGCTGTAGCGGACGAGCACACCAACTTTATTCTAGATGAAGAAAACGATCCGGAATATATATGATTATCCATCCGTTTGAGCCTTTTTATAACACTGACAGTAAGATTTTAATTTTAGGCAGTTTTCCTTCTGTAAAATCGCGCGAAAATAATTTTTATTACGGGCACATAAGGAACAGATTTTGGAAGGTTTTGGCGCGCGTATTTTGCGATGTCGAACCTAAAACCTTGCCACAAAAGAAAGCCTTTTTAAAAAAACATAAAATTGCACTTTTTGACGTTATAAAATCTTGTGAAATAGAAAAAAGCAGCGATTTAAGCATTAAAAATGTAACTGTCAACGATTTAGAGCCAATACTTACAGGCTCACAAATAAAGGCAATTTTTGTAAACGGTAAAACCGCTTATAAATATTATGAAAAATATTTAAAAGGAACAACTAAAATAAAAGCCGTGTTGCTTCCGTCTACAAGCCCTGCTAACGCGGCGTACAGCTTAGACGCACTTTATAAATGCTGGAATAACGAGATTAAAAAAACAAGCGAGTCGTAAGACTCGCTTTAATTATATTTCTATTTTCATATCTCCGTCTTTAAGCAAACCAAGCTTTCGCATGCTGGCGGATATTAAAAACGCCAAAATGCCGGGCATAATAAAATACATTATTGCTATTTCAATTAATGTGACGGCAATGCTTGTTCCACTTTCGGTCATAGTTTTAAAGGCCATAATCGGCCCTACAAGTCCGCTTGTTCCCATTCCTGAGCCTGCGGCGTTGTTTACCATTTTTAAAACGCAGGTTGAAATCGGTCCTAAAATCGCACTCGATATTATAGCAGGCAGCCAAATAATCGGCTTTTTAACAATGTTTGGGACTTGTAACATGCTTGTGCCAAGGCCTTGGGAAATAAGTCCGGACACCTTATTGTCTTTATAAGAAGCAATAGCAAAGCCGATCATATTTGCACAACATCCCACTGCCGCGGCGCCTGCCGCAAGACCTGATAATTTGAGCGATATTCCTATAGCCGCTGAGGATATAGGAAGCGTTAAGAACATGCCCATTAAAACCGCAATAACTATACCCATAACAAACGGCTGCTGTTCGGTTGCCCAGTTTATTATACTTCCAAGCCAGCTCATAAACGTAACGATTGGCGGCGATACTAAAAGACCTACAACACCGCCGGTTATAATAACGCATATTGGCACTAAAATAATGTCAAGCCCTGTTTTGCCGGCGATTAAATGGCCTATTTCTATTGCTAAATATGCCGCAACAAACGCGCCTAACGGTTCGCCGGGGCCGGAAAAAGCGAAAAACGATTTTTCTTCAATTACCTTTACAACTCCGCTTTGAAGAATTTGATTTGCGTATGCTCCTATCATACCGGCCGCCATAGCGGATATTACAACTAAAGGACTTTCTTTAAACTTATATGCAACACCGCAGCCAATTCCTGCGCCTGTCAGCACTTTAGCAACATTTGCAATGCTTATTAAAAGTCCTCCGATAAATGTTCCGCTTCCGATAAGCGTTGCTATCTGCTCGAGAATTGTGCCGATTATTAGTGTTGAGAATAAGCCGAGCGCCATGCCGCTTAGCCCCTCAATAAATACACGGTTGCACCATTTTTTTATTACCTTCATAATTCGATTTCCTTTAAAAATTTTATTCATTATAAGCAAAAATAATGGGTTTGTCAAGCTTGTAAACCGCAAAGATATGATGTATAATACTAAACGGTGGTAATATTGACTAAAGTATATTTAATAAGGCATCCGGAAGCGATAGGGAATAGAGATAGGATTTTTCAAGGCAGTAGTGACTTAGACGTAACCGAAAAGGGGCAAAAACAGCTTGAGTGCCTTACAAAAAGATTTAAAAATATACCTATAGATGTGATTTATTCTAGTCCTCAAATAAGAGCATATAAAACCGCGCTTGCGGTTAAGGGTACGCACAATATAAATATTATAAAAATGGATGATTTGCGTGAACTTGACGGTGGAGTTTTCGAAGGTAAAGCGTGGCAAACTTTGGATGAAGAGTTTAAAGATGAAATGTTTTTATGGAATACTAAACCACATTTATTTAAAGCCGAAGGCGGTGAAAGCATGGAGCATGTTTTTAATCGTGTAACATCCGCTTTAAATAAAATAATACGCGAAAATGATGGAAAAACGGTAGTAATCACAAGCCACGGATGCAGTTTAAGAAACATGCACTGTTATTTAAGCGGTAATTCTTTTGAAAATTTGTATACTATACCATGGGTTGATAATACCGGCGTTACATATGTTGAGTGCGGCAAAAACAATAAAATCATTTATCAAAACGACCTTTCACATTTAACGCCTGAAATTATGCCGCAAAAAAGGCGGTCCACAATTTATTACGAAAAGGAGTAAGCAATGATTATAATGTCTGTTGATATTGGCACAGTACGTACCGGAATTGCAATATCGGACAAGGGCGAAACCATGGCTTTTCCGAGAGATGTAATTATTGAGCGTGACAGCGAAAAGGCAATAGATTTAGTCTGCTTAAAGGCTAAAGAATATAAAGCCGAGTTAATAGTTGTGGGGCTTCCTAAAAATATGGACGGGTCTCTCGGTTTTAAAGCCGAAGAGTGCACGGCGGCTTCAAAAAAAATAGAAGAAAAAAGCGGTATTAAAACTGTGCTTTACGATGAACGCTGTACTACTGTTATTGCCCATAATATTTTAAAAGACAATAATTTAAATTCTAAAAAGCGAAAAAACAAGGTTGACGCCGTAGCGGCAGTAATGATTTTGGAAAGTTATTTAAATTTTAAAAAAAATAAAGATAGGTGTTAATTAACACCTATCTTTTTTAAAACTTGTATTTTCCTTCGGCGGTCATTTTATTAAGCGCTTCGGCAATTTCGTATTTATCTTCTTTATAAGTCATTCCGTACCATTTGTCTTCGGCAACAAGAACATTTACCTTCTTTTCGCCGCTAACAATTAAATCATGTACCTGGAACGGCAAGAAAAACTCGGATTTTAATTCCTGTCCTTTTTCTTTTAAAAACTCAATAAACCCTTTTTCAAGATAATCGAATATATCCGGCTGGAAGCCCCACATGTTCATAGATACAACCGTGTCGGGAGAAAGCGGATGCCAAATGCCGTCTTCAAAATATTTGCAGTCGGAAATTTTTGTTTTTTCTTCAATATCTAAAAGAACGTTATCACTACTTATTTTACAAATGCCGCGAGAAACGGTGCCGTTTTCGGTAAGTGTATTAGCCAAACGGAATCCCACCATGCAGTAGTTTGGCGTATCATCAAGGCCGTTGAATATTTGCTTATAAGCGGAAGCACCGTAATAATCATCAGCATTAATTACAGCAAAAGGTGTTTTTACCGTGTTTTTACAGCAGAGAATAGCTTGCCCGGTGCCATATGGTTTTTCACGGTCCTTTGGAGCTTTAAAGCCTGCGGGTAAATCGTCGAGTTCCTGGAAACAGTAGTCAACATCTATCATTTTTTCAATCCGTTGGCCGATTTTTTTGTAAAAATCTTTTTCAATAGCCTTTTTAATTACAAAAACAACCTTATCAAATCCTGCTTGCTTAGCGTCATATACCGAATAATCAAGCAAAATTTCACCGTTTTCGCCAATGGGTTCTATTTGTTTTAGTCCTCCGAAACGGCTTCCCATGCCGGCCGCCATAACGACAAGAGTTTTATTGCTCATCGGAAATCTCTCCTTCGCTTTTTAAAGATTTGCCAACTGCGCTGTTCTCTTCGTCAAAACCTTCTGTGCTTTCTTTTTGGAATAGTATTTTAAAGGTCATCACTACAAGCTTTAAATCAAGAAGCAGCGAGTATTTCTCAATATATATTAGATCCATATTAAGCTTGTCTTCGGGGCTTGTATTATACTTGCCGTAAATCTGCGCGTATCCCGTTAGTCCGCCTTTGACACGGTGCCTTAAATTAAACTCCGGATAAAGTTTTGTATACTCGTATACATTTTCCGTGCGTTCGGGTCTTGGCCCCACAAAAGACATATCGCCAAGTAAAATATTTATAAGCTGCGGCAGTTCGTCCAGTCGTAAAGGCCTTATTATTTTACCTATTGGCGTAATGCGGTCATCGTCGGTTATGGCTTTTCTCAGACACTTTTTATCAGCGTCGACAATCATCGATCGGAATTTTAAAACATTAAAAATCTTACCGTCGATGGTTACTCGGTTTTGTTTAAAAAATACGGGACCCCTGTCATAAAGCTTTATAGCTATAGCAATTATAATCATTATAGGGCTTGCAATAATTATCCCTATTGCAGAAAAAATAATATCCAGCGTCCTTTTTATTACTCGCTGTTCAAGCGATAATCCGTGGTTGCGGCATATAAGTATGGGAGTATCAAATATCTGACTTTGTATAGCATTCGATACTACAATTTCATTAGGGGTCGGCAGTAAGTATACGCGTTTTTTTGTGGCGTAGCAATACCTTACGATTTTATTCTGAATCGTCTTGTCAAAATCACAGATTAGCACTGCCTCAAAAGCGTCTATTTCACTGAATATTTCGTTTATGTGTTTGTCTGCTGTAATGGTTTTTTCAATCGAGTAGCGTTCGCTGATCTTATTCATCTTTTTAATTATAACGCTTCGCTTGTTGTTGGGGTCGACAACGGCAATAATTTTCCTCGGATTGTATAATTTGTAATACACAGCATTCATACAGGTTGCCATTATAATAACTATTGTTATTTGTATGAGCGTATAAATAATAGAGGGTATTATCGGCAGCATTGTACGGGAAATCAACGATAACTCTAAATACATTAAAAAGTTAGTTATGATAGTAGACAGCACAAGTGAATACGCAACGTTGTTAAGCCGCTGTATGCCAATTTTAAAACCGCCGTAAACAATGGAAAAAGCAAAGAACATAATTAAATAAGACAATACAACAACATAGTTGCCCTTGCCTGAATATAAAGCCATGTTATAGCTTTGCTGCCAGTAAGCAATAAATACCGATGTTACAGCAACAACTAAAAGCAGTTTTTGAAAAGCTATAACAGATTTTCTGAATTTAATTAAATATTTCATTTTATCACTCACAATTAAGTAATAATATGTGTAAATTTTTCAAATTTATTGATAATATGATACTCTAATTGGTTGTTTTTGTCAAGAAGTAACCGTCTGCCTCATATATTTTACTGATAAATTATAGGGGGTTTAAGATGCTTATTTCGATCATTTCAGGAATTTTATCAAGCATATTTTATTTTGCCTTGCATCCAACAAACGCCGGGTCTTTTCCGATGCCCCTTGGATACAAGGAAGAGCGCGAACTGCAAATTAAGATGGAAAATGGGGATAAAAAAGCAAGAGAACAGTTAATTGAACATAATTTAAGGCTTGTAGCACACGTTGCAAAAAAATATTCAAGCAACCAAGTCGATCAGGATGATTTAATTTCAATTGGTACAATCGGTCTTATTAAAGCTGTTTCTTCATTCGATTATAAAAAAGGTATACGACTTGCAACCTACGCCGCCAGATGTATAGATAATGAAATATTAATGTATTTAAGAAATTTAAAAAAAAGCAGTCAAAATGTGTCCATCAGCGAGCCTATAGATTCAGACAAGGACGGCAACGACCTAACTTTAATAGATGTAATAGCCGATAACAGCGACATTGCCGCAAAAATTGATACAAAAATAAAAACCGAACTTTTAGTTTCTTATATCGATGAGGTTTTAACTTCTCGCGAGCAAACAATAATCAAACTTCGTTATGGGCTATATAACAACAAAGAATATACACAACGTGAGGTGGCAGAAAAGCTTAATATTTCAAGGTCTTATGTTTCACGCATCGAGAAAAAAGCGCTTGGGAAACTATACGACAGATTTAATTTAGGATAAAACTTGACAAATCAAAAAAAACATGTTATTATACATAAGTCGCAAATCTTAAGACAGCAGGTGCCTTTTGGCGTAAAGACATGTTCACCTGCCGAGGATGGGCTAAACATTGTTTGTTTTCCGCCTGTTCTTATAAGAGCAGGTTTTTTGATTTTAGCGGCAAAAAAATAAGTTACCCGCTTATTGGAAAAGGAGGAAACATTTTTGCCAAGTGAGAAAGTTTTAGCACAAAAACAGGCGTTAGTTGAAGAACTGAGTGCAAAGCTTAAAAGTGCTTGTGCCGGCGTAATTGTAGATTATAAAGGCATAAGTGTTGCAGACGATACGGCGCTTCGTAAAGAACTTCGCGAAGCGGGTGTTAAATACACTGTTGTAAAGAACACCTTGTTAAGCCTTGCAGCCAAAAAAGCAGAAATCGAAGGCATAGACGAAGCACTTGCCGGCACAACGGCGATTGCTTTATGTGAAAATGACTATGTTTCTGCGGCCAAAATACTTGCTAAGTATGCTGAAAGCCATGATAATTTTTCTGTAAAGCTTGGACTTTTAGACAACAAAGTAATCCCTGCAGCAGAGGTTGAAGCTCTTGCAAAATTACCTTCAAGAGAACAGCTTGTGGCACAGGTCCTTGGCGGACTCAACGCACCTATTTCAGGTTTTGCCGCCGTTTGCAGCGGCACTATTCGCGGCTTAGTATGCGCACTTAACGCAATAGCCGAAAAACAGAGTGCATAAATTTAATTAAAGAAATATTTGGAGGAAAATAAAATGTCAGAAAAAGTTACAAAATTAATTGAAGATGTTAAAGCATTAACAGTATTAGAATTAAGCGAGCTTGTAAAAGCATTAGAAGAAGAATTTGGCGTATCTGCCGCAGCTCCTGTTGCTGTTGCAGCTGCTCCTGCTGCAGGCGCTGCTCCTGCTGCTGAAGAAAAGACCTCGTTTGACGTTGTTCTTACCGGCGCTGGCGACAATAAGATCGCTGTTATTAAAGCAGTTCGCGAAATCACAGGTCTTGGCCTTGGCGAAGCAAAAGCTTTGGTTGAAGCCGCTCCTAAGGCTGTTAAAGAAGCAGTTGCTACTGACGAGGCTAATGAGCTTAAATCTAAACTTGAAGCAGCAGGCGCTTCTGTTGAACTTAAGTAGTTAAATTTTAAAGGCGGGAATTGTTACCCGCCTTTTTTTTATTGATTATAAAAAATATTTTTGGTATAATTTAATAAAGCTAAAAGGGAATTCCGCCCGGTGCTAACAAACCAGTAAAAAGCACCGGGCAATATTTTAACATTTTAAAACTTGGCGGCTCAGATTATTATGAAATACAGAAGAGATAAATACAACAATGAACTTTCAGCGCTTGGATTCGGGTGCATGAGGTTTCCGCAAAAGGGCGGGAAAATCGATATAACGGCAACTGAAAAGCTGATTGTTGACGCTTATAACGCAGGAATAAATTATTTTGACACAGCCTATATTTACAGCGGAAGCGAAGCGGCTTTAGGTGAAATACTTGAAAAGAACCAGCTTCGCGAAAAGATAATGATTGCTACCAAATTGCCACAGTATTTAATAACAAGCAGCACGGGCTTAGATCGCTATTTTAACGAACAATTAAAAAGACTAAGAACAAACTATATTGACTATTATTTAATGCATCATCTTACGGATATCGCCATGTGGGATAAACTTAAAAAAATAGGAATTATAGATTGGATTAAAGAAAAGACAGAATCCGGAGTAATACGTAATATCGGATTTTCCTATCATGGAAATACTGACGGTTTTTTAAAAATTTTAAAAGATTACAGCTGGGATTTTTGTCAGATACAATACAATTATTTTGACGAAGTATCTCAAGCGGGAGTTGTAGGCTTAAAAGCAGCAGCCAAAGAGGGTATTCCGGTAATAATAATGGAACCGCTTCGTGGCGGAAAGCTGGCGGATAAGCTTCCGGAAAAAGCCAAAAATATCATTAAAAACAGCAGTCGTCATTGGTCCGGTGCAGAATGGGGATTTCGTTGGCTTTACAATCAACCCGAAGTTACGGTTGTTCTTTCCGGAATGAGCACACCGGAAATGCTTTATGAGAATTGTAAAATTGCATCCGAAGCAGATGTTGGGCAATTCACAAATGAAGACTATGCAACCATTAGCGAGATTTCAAAAACTATTAGAGAACGCGAAAAGATTGGTTGCACAGGATGCAGATATTGTATGCCATGCCCTAAAGGCGTAGATATTCCCGGGACTTTTCTTTGCTATAATGCAATGTTTATTGATTCTAAGAAACAGGGTCGTTTTCAGTATGCACAAACGGTGGGGCTGACAAAAGAACCTGCCTTTGCTTCACAGTGCATAGGCTGCGGAAAATGTGAAAAACACTGTCCGCAATCTATTCCCATAAGAGAAAAATTAAAAGACGCCGATAAAGCATTACGACCATTGCCATATAAAATAGGAATCAATGTAGCGCGCAAATTTATGTTTAGAAAATCTAAGAACGTTAATAAAGGGGACTAAACCATGAAAATTAAAGCTATTAAACTTTATGAGAACGGATTTATGACAGAACCTTTTGCATTTGGCGGCTATGTGTACGATCCCGAAATTGGAGATCCATTAAGCGGCATTCCTGCAGGTACAGCATTTAAAGATCTTCCCGAAAATTGGCATTGTCCCAGATGCAAACAGGGTAAAGATAAATTTAATCAGGCATAAAAAACGCCCCGCATGCGGGGCTTTTTTTATGGCAAAATCATAGTAATTATTGCGCTTAATAGAATTATAAATAACGGATGCCATTTTTTTATAAATGGTATTTGGGTAAAAATCATCAGCAATGCAAACATTACTATCGAATAGTTGCTGTGTGAATTAATTAAAAACACGTTGTCAATAAATAATTTAATTGCGATTACCGCCAAAAATGCAAGCGCTGCGGGCCTTAGGCCGTATAGCGTGGATTTTACCCCTTCATTTTCACTAAAATTATTTAAAAATTTTGCTATTAAAGTAATTATAATTACGCTTGGTAAAACCAACGCTAACGTTGCAATTAACGCACCGAGCATTCCGCCGAAAATATTTGACGAAGCGCCGGCGCCAACGTTAAAGCCGGCAAATGTAGCCATGTTTACACCAATAGGACCCGGTGTTGATTCGGATACTGCAACCATGTTTGATATTTCCGTGGCAGTAAACCATTCCGGATGGTTTACCGACATTTCATATAAATACGGTAAGGTGGCAAGACCGCCGCCTATTGAAAACAGCCCTGTTTTAAAAAACTCCCAAAAAAGCAATAAATATGTCATTCTTCTTCATTGCCCCTAATCTTTTTTATAATAAAGCCGCAAATGCCGGCGGCAATAAGGGTAATGGGGGAAATGCCGACAAATAAGCTTATAATGGCAACAGCAATAAAAATCATAAGTGCCGGGATATCTGATATTGCGGACTTTTTCAGTTTTATTATTGCGTTTATTACAAGCACACACACGGCTATTCTAATGCCGATAAAGGCTTTTTTTACGTATGCGTTATCGGCAAAGTTGTTAAGAATCAGCGTTACAATTAATATAATTATAATCGAAGGGGTTATTACGCCTAAAGTTGCCGCAATGCCGCCCAAAACGCCCTTTTTTTTGTAACCTACAAATGTGGCGGTGTTGACGGCGATTACTCCGGGGGTGCATTGGCCGATTGCATAATAATTCATTAGTTCTTCTTCGGTTACGTATTTTTGCTTAGAGACAAGTTCTTTTTGTAAAAACGGCAGCATGGCATAACCGCCGCCAAAGGTCATGGCGCCGATTTTTAAAAATATCCAGTATAATCGGATTAATTCCTTCACCTAATTGCACTTCCTAATATATAAAGTACGTTTGCGCATTTTTTTAACGCATTTTCTCTTGTTTTATAGTCTGGCAAACAATTATAAAGTTCTAAGTAAAAGTCTTTTTTATGGTTTTTGTGCTTTGTATGGCATAATTCATGAATTACCACATAGTCTATTAATTCTTCGTCGCAGGCAATTAAATTTAGAGAATAACAAATATTATTGTCTGCACTGCAGGATCCCCACCGGTTTTTTGCCGAAGTTATTTTTATTTTGCCATAATTAAAATCGAGTTTTTTTGCAAAGTATTCGGTTTTTTCTAAAAGTATTTTTTCGGCGTTTTCTTTATATAAACGGATAATTTCTTTTATAATGCTTTTTGTGCCGCATTTTACGGCTAATTCTTGATTGCTTAATCTTGAGTACTCTTTAAAAACCACAGGTATTGTTTTTCCAAGATAAGGAAGCCTTGACGGAAAGTTTTTGTTTTCAATAAAAAATTCTTGGTTTTTTTGTTTGTAAAATTCAATATTGCGCTTTAGTAAATTCTGATTTTTAAAAACAAAATCATTGATCATTTTTTGTGAAGCTCTATATGGTGCACGAACTATAAACCGCCCGTCTTTTAAAACAATTAAGGCGATTGTCTTTCTGTTGGATCTTATTATTTCATCTGGAGTAATCATAGATATAAAATAAGGCGATATAAAAATATCGCCTTGGATTAATTGTTTTGTGAACCGGGAATCGGCTGTTTAAGGCTTGCTCTGGTTTTTCTGACTTCTGCTAAATTTGCAGTTAAGCCTTCGTCGGCTCTTTGCATTATATCGTCAACAAAATCTTGAGCGGCTTTGCGCATTTCGCGGCTTTTGCTTTGCGCCGCGGCAACAATTTCACGCGCCTTTTCTTCGGCTAAACGTGTAATTTCCTGCTGAGACACCATTTGTGCTGCGCGTTCATCAGCTTTTCTGATAATTTCATCAGCTTCGCTTTTTGCTCTTGTTATGATTTCGGTTCTGTCGTTGACAATATTCTTTGCCTGTTTGATTTCTGCCGGCATATTGAGTCTTATATCATCAATAAGCTCTCTTATTTTTTCGCTGTCTAACAAGGTGCGTTTTCCGGGCAGCTTCATTCCGCCGTCCAAAACATTGTCGAATTCCTCCAATAATTCTTCTATAGTCACTATTGGTCCATCCTTTCTATTCTTAATCTTGAAGATACTGTTTCTTTGATTTCTTCGGGCACAAAACCCGATATATCGCCACCCATACTTGCAACCTGTTTTACCATACTCGAGCTTAAATACATGTTTTCAGCTTGCGTAATAAGAAAAACAGTTTCGGTGTTTGGGTTAAGCTTTTTGTTTGTCAGAGCCATCTGAAATTCATACTCGAAATCTGACATTGCACGCAGACCCTTTACAATAGCCTTTGCGCCGACCTTTTTTGTGTATTCCGCTAAAAGACCCGAATCGCAGTCTATTTCAATGTTCGGCATGCTTTTTGTTACGGTTTTAAGCATGTCGATACGTTCATCCGTAGTAAAACTCGGGGTTTTTGAAACATTAGTGCTAACTAATACAATTACTTTAGCAAACATTTTTGATGCTCGCTTAATTATATCCAAATGGCCAACAGTTACCGGGTCAAAGCTGCCCGGGCACACAGCAATTATATCTCTCATGCTTTACTCCTTGCAAAGATACTGGCGGCGATTTTTTTGCCGTATTTGTAACGTTTGCGTATGGTTAAACTTGCGATTTTTTCCGGCAACACAGTGCTTGATAAGTGTTCGCAAATTACAATAGAATTGTCAGACAGTAAAGGTATAAGCTTTGTAACGGTATCGTAAAGCAAACCTTCTTTGTAGGGTGGGTCTAAAAACACTAAATCAAATTTTTCATTCGAATTTGCAATAAACGACAGATGGTCTGTATTTTTAATTATAGCTTTGTTTTCTAATCCTGTGTTTATTAAATTCTGTTTAATAATTTTGCAAGCTTCCGGATTTTTATCGACAAAAATCGCGCTTTTAGCGCCCCTGCTTAAAGCCTCTAAACCCATAGCACCGCTTCCGGCAAAAAGATCAAGCACTCGGCTTCCTTCAATTTCAAATTGAATCGCCGAAAAAAGTCCTTCTTTAACAGCAGCAGAAGTTGGCCTTGTTTCAAGACCGTCTAAAGTAAGCAGTTTTTTGCCTTTTGCTATGCCTGTGATAATCCTCATATATTATAATATCCTATTATTGCTTAAAAATCGCGATTTGTCAACTATTTTATTACAGCAGAATCAAGCGCAAAGTTGACGGCTTTTTGGCAAATCAGTGTGTTTTCTGCGCTGTAATAATTATCTTGTGTGTACTGGCTTCCATACTGCTTTACGGCGGCCTCTTTAATTTCTTCATCTGTAACAGTCAAGTTTTCGTTAACAGCTATATAGTGGCAGATAAGCTCTTCTTTTGTTTTGTTTTCAGCCGCAGTTTTTACATAGGATTTAAAATTATCCTCACCGTAATAATCTGCCATAGAAGCATAAGCCGTATTGTAATAATCTAAATTTATTTGAAGCTCGGTTTCAGGGTATGAAGAAACGGTCGACGCTTCAACAATCATGGTTCCCCAAATATAATCGCTTTTTACTTTTTCGATAACGGCATTTTTGTATTCCTCAATAGATGAATATCCAAGCTCAGTTACCATGCCGATCATTTTTTCGGAAAGCTCCGGGTAAGAAGGCCTTGTGGCAGAATGAATTTTAACGGTAAACACCACTGCTTTGCCGGCTAAATCCGGGTTGTTTGAATAATCCTCAGGAAAGGTTAAGTTTAGATCGACTGTAGTGCCTATGGTTTTACCAATAAGCCCCGATTCAAACCCGGGAATGAAAGAATTTGATCCGATTTCAAGCGAAGCATTTTGCGCGGTTCCGCCATCAAAAGCTACACCGTTAAGCTTGCCTTCGTAGTCAATAGTCAGCGTATCCCCGTTTTGCACGGTACCCGAAGTTACAACGGTATCTTCATTAAGACCGGCATTTTTCATGTTGGTGTGGTAAGTTTCGGTTATCTCCTTTTGGATTGCTTCGGAATTTAGCGGGAATTCAAGTCCCTTATAGTCTGCAACTGCGATGTAATTGTTAAAATTCGGATAATTATATAATTTTACAGCGGATTTTTTACAGCCGGACAGAAGAATTAATACCATGACTGCAAAAGTGGTGATAGATAAATATTTTTTCATTTTTAACTGTCCTTTATTTTATTTAAATTATTGTATCATAAATTTACTAAAATTTCCACTATAATTTTACATTATTTAAATTTACTTATATCTGTTTTTTACTGAATTTCTTGTTATATACACCATATTTTTCACGGTATTTTGTGATCTTAAAAGATTTTAATCAAATGCCGGTTGCAAAGAATCCATTATTTTGCAACTTTATTATGCAGTTGTATATATCATCCCAATTTTTACAATTTGTTATATTATTATAATGCGTTTCATCTTTTGATAATCTAATTGTCATTATTCCCAGCTTGGATACTTCAATACAATTATTTAATTGATCATCAATAAAAATATCTATCTTTTCTTGCTTACAGACAGGGGCTTTTTTTCTTGCATTAACAATTAGTTTATCAAACTTTATATTATTATTTTCTAACCAATCTTTGCTTAATTTATATGGATCATCATGAAATTCCGAAGATCTTGCTGAAATTATATAGATTTCATTTCCGGTTTCTCTTAATTTATTAATATATTTAACAACATTCTCTCTTGGTTTTGCGCTATTTATAATTTCTTCTTGAATATCTTTTAGAAAATATTTTAATTCATCATATGAAAACTTGTATCTTTCTTTATAATAATTTGCATTATCTTCCAATTGATCCTCCGGTTCATCAATGCTTTTTCCTAATTCCGTTGCGTAATTAAATGCTGCTCTATTCAATGCCTTTTGAACTTCGGTCAATGTATTGTCTATATCTATTCCTATTTTCACTTTCTTTGCCTCTCTTAATTGTCTGTATGCCTTCTTTAGTGCTAAATTTAATTTTATATTATACAGAGAAAAAAGTAAATACATATTTTCCGGCAATAAATAATTGACGAAATAATTAAAGATAGTTATAATTAAAAAAGAAATCTGAAAAGAGTGGTATTTTGAGTTTTGATTTTTTTCAAAATAAAGATTGCGAATTTTTCCCGTGCCATAAATTATCGGCAGATGATTTTAACTGCATGTTTTGCTACTGCCCGCTTTATGTGCTTGGCAAAGGGTGTGGCGGGAATTATAAAATATTAAAAAACGGCACTAAGGATTGCAGTGATTGCCTTTTGCCGCACGTAAAAGGGTTTTCAAAGATTATCACTCAAAAATTCGATGAAATTAATCAACTCACAAAGGAAAATATGGAGTAAGCGTTATGAAAATTTCACCTTCCGTTTTAACGGCGGATATTTTAGAGCTTAAACAAAGCATTAAAATTTTGGAAGATGCGGGGAGCGATATGCTGCACCTTGATGTTATGGACGGCATTTTTGTTCCAAACATATCTTTTGGTGTGCCTGTTGTTGAATCTATAAAAAAACATTCGCGCATTCCGTTGGATGTTCATCTTATGATTGACAGGCCGCATAGGTATATTGAGCAATTTGCAAAGTTTTCGGATATTTTAGGATTTCATTATGAAGCAGGGTCCGATGTGGAAAAAACTTTAAAGCAGATAAAAAGCTACGGAATTAAAGCCTGTCTTACTATAAAGCCCGCCACAAATCCCGAAGTTGTTTTTCCGTATCTAAAGCTTTGTGATATGGTGCTTGTAATGTCTGTAGAGCCCGGATTTGGCGGACAAAAATTTATGCCGTCGGCACTTGAAAAATTAAGTGTTTTAAAAGCCGAAATAACAAAAAGAAAACTAAACGTTTTATTAGAGGTTGACGGTGGAATAAACGAAACCACAGCACCTTTAGCGGCAGACGCCGGTGCAGATGTGCTGGTTGTAGGCAACTATCTTTTTTCTGCAAGAGATATGGCAAAACGGGTAGAGGAGATTAAAGCGCTTTAGTTTTGCCATACTCTAAAAAATAGGCCTTTTCGTATGGCATTGGCGGGCGTAAAAAGCAAAATTCGTTAATAAGCGGTGAGATATCTTTTTTACCGCATGGCAGGCGCAGCATTATTTTGTGTTTTCCGCCTACCGTATAGTACAATGGCTTTAGTGCCCTTACTAAACCTTTGCTTTTTAAAACACTAAGCAAAAAAAGCATGTCTTCTTCATTGCGGAATTCTAATATTTGCTGAATAGCAATTGTTTTTTTAGCTGTAGTTTTCATATAATTGACCTCAAAAGCAGGTGATATTTTGTTTAATAAAACCGGAATTAAGCTTTATAGCGATTTAGATATTGATTTTTTAATTGAGCCTTTTTATACCGGGGAAAACCTTAATGTTTTAATCGGCAAAAAAGAGGATAATATAGAGTGGTTGATAAAACAAGGCCAGCCGTGTGAAAAGTTTGCCGTTTTGGCTAAATGTAATGATCTGCCGGTGTATTCTCCTGCAAGCGGCGTGCTTATAAATATCAATGTTATACATGTAAAAGGTCATGATAGGCTTTACGCTGAAATTCTTCAGGACAAAGACCAGCCACCGATAAAATCCGTTTTAGACGGTTGCTCATACGAGACTTCCGACCAACTTGTTGAATTGTTAAAGTGTGCCGGAATTTTTGACGACTACAGGAAAAATAATTTGTTTATAGATATAGAAAATACCAATTATAAATCTATAATTTTAACCTGTGCCGATGACGAACCGTATTCGGTTACAAAAACCGCGGCGTTTTATAGCTTTAGGCAGGAGATAATCGACGGGCTTTTAATCATTGCACATACATTGCAGGTTGAACATAAGTATATAGCTTATATTAAAAACTTTAAAACCGCAGAAATTTTTAAAAACGAAGAGATTAAACTGATAAACTTAAAATCGCGCTATCCGGTATCGGTAAAACTTAAAAAGATTGCCAAAAAATATTCGGCATTAATCGTCGGTCCCGAACTCTGTAGGGCGGTATATCGAGCGGTCAATTACAAAGAGCCGTTTACTAAAAAGCTCATAACCGTTTGGGGCGACGGTATTATTTATCCTAAAGTTTTAGAGGTTGCCGTCGGTACGCCCATACACACGGTTCTAGACAGATGCGGCGCAAAATCTTCAATCTGTAAAATTGTGGCATCGGGCGTTATGTCCGGATATCTGACCATGCCGGAATACCCCGTAAATCCGTTTGATAACAGCATAACTGTTCTTAATAATATAAGCAATCATAAAAAATATGCTTGCATTAACTGTGGGAGATGTAGCGAGGTGTGTCCTATGGGACTGGCACCGTACTATATTTTGCAAAAGCCTTTAACTAAAAATAAAAATAAATTTTTTAAAAGCTTTTCGCGTTGTATAGAGTGCGGTTGCTGCACGTACATTTGTCCGGCTAAATTGCCGCTGCGTTCTTATATTAAGTCATTTAACGCACAGCAGAGCCGCGAAAGGAGCGCCAATGAACAGAGCTAAGCTTGCGCCGTATATTCATTCGACAGAAACCGTATATACAATGCACTTCGATTTGCTTGCGGCTCTGTTGCCGCTTATTATAGTTTCGGCTGTGCAAAACGGACCGAGAGTAATAGTTATGTGCGTTTTATCAGGAATGTCAGCGTGGGTCGTAGAAACGCTTGGAAATTTTGCAAAGCTTCGCTTTAAACCGGCTCCGTTTCGTGCGGCTGTTCTTGGAATATGTATGACACTTTTGTGTCCGGTAACCGTCCCTGTATGGATGCCGGCATTAGGTGCTGCAGCGGCCGCGTTGTTTGTAAGGGTTGTGCTTATCGGCAACTTTAAAAATCTATTTATGTCTCCGGCAATTGGTTGGCTGTTTCTGCTTTCTTTTTTCCCAAAAGAGATGATGACATACCCGGTAAATAGAGGATTGGTTTTTTATCCGGTTTTTTCCGATATTACAGATTTTTCCGAAGGCTGGGGCCTTGCAAGATATTTGCAGTTTGGAGAAAAGCCGCCATACCGTATGCTTGATATTTTGTTTGGCAGATATCCCGGCGGCATGGGTACCACCTGCGTTTTGCTGATTTTTGCAATAACCGTTTACTTTTTGATTCGCAGATCTATTGCCTGGCAGACGTCTTTATCTATGATGGCGACTGTTGCCGTTTTTGCAGCATTATTTAACCGTACCGACGCTTCGCTTTTTTATTCGGTTGTTTATGAACTTTCCGCTTCCTCACTTATATATGTTGCTATTTTTATTGCAGGAGATTTGTTTAATGCGCCAAAGCTTCCAAGTGCCAGAATTGCATTCGGCGTGCTGTTAGGTGCTGTTACGCTGTTTTTCCGATATTTTGGTCTTTACGAGCACGCGGTTGCGTTTGCTCTTGTATTTGTAAATTTAATATCCGAAGCGCTCGACAAAATGGCCCTATCAGTAAGGCTTAAAATAAAGAGTAGTATGTAAGAGGACCGGTTGGTCCTCTTTTAATTTGAGCCGCAGCCGCAATTTCTGTTTTCTCTCGGTGGGAAGAAGTCGGATGTCGGGAATTCAAGCTGATTAAATACATCGCATGGTTGATCTGCTGTGTCGGTGCATTGTTTGTCTGGAATGCTGAAGTCATATACGGGAATAACCATTTGAACGTTTCTTATTAACTGTACAATTGAGAATAAACCAAGTGTTACATAAACTGTAGGTGTGCCTATCTGAGCTTCGGTTACGAGCCTTCCGCCGCATCTGCGCTGAATGGACTCAGGAATGTGACATATCGGGCAGTATCCTTCGATTAACTCGCCGATTCTTGCGGAAAGGGCAATCGGATCAACGCATTGAACTACGCACCTCGGATTGTTTGTAGCCGATTGCAGTTGCTCGTCGTTACCATCCTCTATAGTTGTAACATTCGAGAATATTTTTACATTGCCTTCGCTGCCGTAAAGAATTACCTTTTTGCTAAAATATGCGGCGCCTGTTATGGTGGTTGGTTGGGCGTCTAAAGCTGTTACGATATCAAAGTCGATAACAAAGAAAAAGGTCATATCACAAGAATAATAACCCCTGTTAAATGTTATTGGCTCAACATCAATATAAACGTTTGCTATTTCTGCGTTTTTAACTCTGATGCTTCTTGCTTCGTTAATTGTTGCCTGATCCGCTTCACTAAAATAGCAGCGTAAATCTTCAAGACAATCTCTGTCACAGCATGAATCAAAGACTCTGCCTGCGTCTATAGACACAGCTTCTTTAAATGCAGAATTTGTGGAAAAATTTCTGTCAGCCATATTTTGCCTCCTATTATTATTTGAGTTACGGTAAGGGCTTTTGCCCATACTTTAAACTACAATAATATTCTATGATTTTTAGCTTTTGTTGTTACAGGCTTCGAACCATATTTTTGCGGGTATCATATAATAATTTGAGGTGATACAATGCAAAATGCTGTGTTGTGGGCATTAATTGCAACTATCGGTACTTGGGCCGTTACTGCGCTTGGAGCCTTAACAGTTGTTTTTTTCAGAAAAACAAAACTAAACATTATGAACTTAATGCTGGGGTTTGCCGCGGGCGTTATGATAGCGGCAAGTTTTTGGTCGCTTTTAGAACCGTCAATTGAGCTTGCTAAGGAATATAACAAACTGCCTGCATTTATAATTGCTACTTCTGGATTTATATTTGGCACGGTTTTTATGTGGAGCACGGATAAACTTATTTTAAAGATTAATAAAAGAAATTCCCATAATAAAAACAACAGAACACTTATGCTTGTTTTATCGATTACTCTGCATAATATTCCGGAGGGCTTAGCTGTGGGCGTTGCGTTCGGTGTACTGAATATTAACGGCTTTACACCTGAAGGTCTTATAGGCGCTTGCACGTTGGCTTTAGGTATAGCCATACAGAATTTTCCCGAAGGAGCGGCGGTTTCTTTGCCGCTAAGACGCGACGGTGCAAGTATAACTAAAAGCTTTTTAATTGGCCAGGCGTCGGGCATAGTCGAACCGATTGCAGGTGTTTTAGGTGCGTTACTTGTCGTAAAAACGCAAACAATTCTTCCGTTCTTGCTTGCTTTTGCGGCGGGAGCCATGATTCTTGTGTCCGTTCATGAGCTAATACCGGAATGCCAAAAAATTCAAAACAATAAACCTTATTTTGCAACATTCGGTATAATTGCCGGATTTGCCGTGATGATGCTATTAGACGTGGCTTTAGGATAATCGTTGACATATAAAAATAAAAATATTATAATTATTTTAACAAACGATTATAAAAGGCATAGTATGGATAATATTAAAAAAAATCTTTTTTCTTTGGCAGATGATAAGTACCGCTTATTTACGTCAAAACTTGTGCCGGGGATTGATATTGAAAGAATTATTGGTATCAGATCCCCGGCACTTAGAAATTTTGCCAACAAACTATATCGTGAAAATAATTACGAAGGTTTTTTACAGCAACTGCCGCACTTTTATTTTGAAGAAAATAATCTTCATATGATCCTTATTTGCAGAATACGGGATTTTAATAAATGTATTGATAGCGTTGATAGGTTTTTGCCATATATCGATAATTGGGCTACTTGCGATTTGCCATTGCCCAAATGTTTTATAAAGCATAAAGAAGAACTATTAAAATATATTTATAAATGGATAAAATCCGACAGTGTTTATACGGTAAGATACGGCGTCGGCTGTTTGATGCGGCTTTTTTTAGACGAAGATTTTAAACCCGAGTATTTAAAGAAAGTAGCCATCATTAAAAGCGATGAATATTATATAAATATGATGATAGCGTGGTATTTTGCAACCGCTCTTGCAAAACAGTGGACAAGCACTATAGTTTACCTTCAAAACGGAGCGCTTTCAAAATTTGCGCACAACAAAACCATTCAAAAGGCGATTGAAAGTTATAGAATTACAGGAGAGCAAAAGGCATATCTAAGAAAATTAAAAGTGAGGTAGTTTTATGAAAAAATCCATTTCGGTTTTCTTGTCCTTGGCAATTTTACTTGTATCTGTTCCCTTTTTAACTTTAACCGCAAACGCATCATATACACAAGATGACGCCTATTTTAGATACTTAATTGCAGGAGGCGAAGCTACGCTTGAATATGTTGATCCAAATCACAAATATGACAATAATACTTTTACAGTCCCCGACACTATAAGTGACGGTTCAAATGATTATCCCGTAACAAAAATCGGCTCGAACGCATTTAGCAATTGTGACAATATTTATTTTGTGCGTTTAGGCAAGAATGTTACAGAAATTGGATACTGTTCATTTATTTCTTGTTCATACCTAGCGTCTATTTCGTTGCCGGATGGTTTACTATGGATTAGCGATCTGGCGTTTGACGGTTGTGAAAATCTTATAGAGATTGAAATGCCTGCTACAGTAGCGTATGTAGGCCAGTATGCGTTCAGAGATTGCAAAAATCTTAGGACAGTTAAGCTTGGCGAACGTATTGTCGCTATACAGCCTAAAGCGTTTTCCGGCTGTAAAGCTTTATCTGAAATTAGTATCCCAAACAGCGTATCATATATATATGAAAATGCTTTTGAGCTTTGCACCTCGTTAAAAACTTTAAATATCGGAAGCGGCTTAAAGGAATTAGATAAATACGCTTTTCGCGGGTGCAGCAATATTTATAATATTTACGTTGATAAAAACAACGAAACCTTCTACAGCAACCGTAATTGCCTTATAGAAAAAGCAAGTAAAAGGTTAGTTCTGGGCACAAAAAACAGTATGATACCGAGTGACGGCAGTGTAACTGCAATTGGACAGTTCGCTTTTAAAAACAGCGGCAGCGTTTTATACTTACCAAAATCCGTTACGACTATAGGGGAATATGCTTTTTCTGCTTGCAGTAATTTAAAAACGGTATATTTTGAAGGCACAGAGAGTGACCGTCAGAACATCACAATCGATAACGGTAATGACTATTTAACCGGTGCTGCATGGGTGTATAATCACGAACACAATTATTTGACTGAAGTTACACATCCTACCTGTACAACAGACGGGCGCACCACACATACTTGTACTATATGCGGCGATACGTTTGTTGATAATGAAACAAGCGCGCTCGGCCACAATTTTGTTTATAATTATTGCACAAGATGCGGCATATCCATTTGGGGCGAGGTTGTATCAAGCGGTGCTTGCGGCGATAATTTGCTATATATACTTTATGAAAACGGCTATTTAAAAGTTACAGGCAGCGGTGTCATGAAAGACAATCCGCCGTGGAATAAAAAGATAATTACATCGGTTGATCTTCCCGTCGGGCTTACAAGTATTGGTCTTTTCGCTTTTAACGGTTGCAGCGAGCTTTCGAGCATTAAGATTCCCGAAACTGTTAAAACCATTGGCGGCGGCGCGTTTTCCGGCTGCCAAAAGCTTACGGAACTTACTATTCCAAACAGTGTAACCACTATCGGCGGCAACGCTTTTTCCGACTGTATTGGACTTAAAGCTATAACGATACCTAAAAACATATCGGTTATTACAAGCGCGGCATTTTCGGGTTGCACAGGATTAACCTCGGTTACTATTTTAAGCAACCCCACAAAGATAGGTTATTTGACCTTTAATAAATGTACAAATCTAACCGAAATCTTTATTCCCGAAAGTGTAACAGATATAGACAGTAGTGCATTTGTCTATTGCAGCCCCGATTTGGTCATAAAATGCTTTGAAAACTCGGCGGCACACAAATTTGCAAAATCACACCTTATAAATTTTGAATTACTGCAAAAACATTCAATAGATGACGAAACAAACATTGCCACGCTTTTTGGTGACGATATTTCGCTGCCAAACGGCAATGTGTCGCTGTCGGTTTCATCTATCGCTTTTAAAAGCGCAGTTACCGAACAAATTTTAGATAGCCTAAAGCAACAAAATTTAGCAAAAACAGCCTGCTACGATATCACGTTAAAAAGCGGCAAAGACGAGGTTCAACCAAACGACACCGTAAAAGTCGGAATAACCGTACCTAGCGGCATGAAGGGCAAGTATTGTAAGGTATTTCGTGTTGAAGCAGACGATACGCTTACTGATATGCAGGCTGAATTTTCCGACGGCAAGCTTATTTTCAGCACCGAACACTTTAGCCGCTATCTTATAGCTCAAAAAAATAACGGAGACTTAAACGACGATAATGTCGTAGATGATAAAGATGTATCTACGCTTAAAAAATATCTTGCCGGCTGGGATATATCTTGTATAGTTGATCTTGCAGATCTAAACAGCGATGAAAGTATAGATGATAAAGATGCCTCTTATCTTGCTAAATATTTAGCAGGTTGGCCAAATATAGAAATTAATTAGCAGGGAGAAAATATGCTTGAAATAAAAAATCTTTCTAAATCTTTTGGTGATAAAAAAGCGGTTGACAATCTCTCTTTAACGATAAACAACGGTGAGATTTGCGGCTTTATCGGCCACAACGGAGCGGGGAAAACAACTACGCTTAAATCGGTTGTCGGCATTTTAAACTTTGATAACGGAAGCATAGCAATAGACGGGCATTCCATAATAAAAGAGCCTACGGTTTGCAAAAAAATGCTGGCGTACATACCTGATAATCCTGATTTATACGATTTTTTTACAGGCATAAAATATTTGAATTTTATTGCGGACTTTTTTGCTGTAAGTGAGGAAAAGAGAAAAGAACGCATTGAAAAATACGCTGAAATATTTGAACTGAAAGACGATTTAGCACAACCGATAGCTTCATATTCGCACGGGATGAAGCAAAAGCTGGCAATTATTTCCGCATGGCTTCACGATCCGAAGCTTATAGTAATGGATGAGCCGTTTGTAGGGCTTGACCCAAAAGCTTCGCATGTTTTAAAAGAAATGATGAAAGAAGCTTGTAAAAACGGTTGCGCCATACTTTTTTCCACCCATGTGCTTGAGGTTGCCGAAAAACTGTGCGACAAGGTTGCAATTATTAAGGACGGTCATCTTATTAAAGAAGGCGTTATGGAGGATGTAATAGGGGATACAAGCCTCGAAGAAGTGTTCCTTGAGTTGGAGGACAAGAATGCTTAAATCACTTTTAAAAAAGCAATTTTTTGAGCTTTTTCGCGGCGTTTTTTATAATGAGAAAAAAGGGAAATTACGTTCAGTACCATCGGTTATTTTATTTATTGTTTTATACGCGGCGCTAATAATTGGCGTTTTCGGAAGCATGATTGGGGCCATCGCATTTGCAATTTGTCCGGTGTTTGTATCGCTCGGATTAAACTGGTTTTACTTTGCTTTTATTGGGCTTTTCGCAGTAGGCGTTGGTGTTATAGGAAGTGTTTTCAGTACTTATACAAGCCTTTATATGGCTAAGGACAATGATTTGTTGCTTTCCATGCCTATTCCAATCAAACACATTCTTTTTTCGCGAATGCTCGGTGTGTATTTGCTGGGGTTTTTGTTCGGCGGCGTAGTGGCCATTATCGGAACGGTAGTATATTTTATTATGTTTGGCATTACGGTTGCTAAACTTATTGGAGCTGTTGTTTACGTTTTTGCAATATCGATTATAGTGCTTGTGCTGTCTTGTCTTTTAGGTTTTTTAGTTGCTAAAATCAGCGTTAGAATAAAAAACAAAAGTTACGTTACAGCCCTTTTATCGGTTTTGTTTTTTGCGGTTTATTATTATGTTTATTATCAGGCGGGTAATATTTTTAAATACATCACCGAAAATGCATTGATTTTGGGAAACAGTATAAAATTAAAAGCATATCCCGTATATATTTTCGGCAATGCTGCAACAGGCGATTTTTTTTCGGTTTTGACAGTACTGCTTGTTTCTGTGATTTTGCTACTTGTTACGGTTGCTGTTTTGGCAAGAAGCTTTATAAAAATAACCACCACAAAAGTAGGCTTTAAAAAAGCTAAGGTTAAAAATATTTCATCAAAGGAAAAATCTGTTTTTGCGGCTGTTTTCGGAAAAGAATTAAGGCGTTTTACCCAAAGCTCGTCTTATATGTTAAACTGCGGATTTGGCGCGCTTATGATGGCGATTGTAGCGGTTGCCGCAGCGATTTATGCAAAAGATATAAGACAGGTATTATCGGCAATACAATTAAATTCAAATTACATTTCGGGAATATTGATTGCCGTAATTTTATTTATGGCTGTAATGAACCAAATAACTGCTCCGTCTGTTTCTTTAGAAGGTAACAATATTTGGATTTTGCAATCGTTACCGGTAAATCCGCTTTTGGTTTTAAATGCCAAAATTTTATTGCATCTTTTAATTTCCGGCATACCAACCTTTTTATTATGTTTAAGCACAATTTATGTAATAAAAGCCAATATAATCGATTCGTTGCTTTTGGTTTTTATACCTCTTGGTTTTGTTTTACTTTGCGCGCTTTTTGGGCTTATGATTAATTTAAAGTCGCCGAATCTTAACTGGAGCAACGAAATTATACCCATAAAACAGAGCCTTAGTGTTACGGTTGCCATATTCGGCGGTTTTGGGTATATAATTCTATTGTCGGTATTATCGATTTTTGTAAGCCCGTTTATAGGGATGCCGCTGTATTTGCTGTTTGTATTTATTCTAAATACTTTGCTTACAGCGATGATTTATTACTGGCTGCGAACAAAAGGAACGCAAATTTTTGCTTATTTATAAAAAATATCCCCGATTAACCGGGGATATTTTTTATATTAATGCTTTCTTGCTCCAATTGCCTTTACGGTAGAAGTAAAGCGATAATCCTGCCGCTAAAACCCAACCTATAGGCCATGAAATCCAAATGCCGAGTGTTCCTAAAACAGGGGACAGCGCATAAGCCAAAATAACTCTTAATAATAAATCTAAAAATGTGCTTATCATAAATTCTTTCATTAAACCGGCGCCCCGCAAAATGCCGTCCACAATCGGCTTAATTGAAATAAAAACATAAGCAGGTGCTAAAATTCTCAAAAACAGGGTTCCGGTTTCCAAAGACATAGCGCTCGGATCTTTAAGAAAGAAATAAATAAGATATTTACCTGCAAAAAAGTACAGGAGAATAATGGGGATCATAATTATCCATGCCATTTTAATTCCTGCTTTAAAGCCATCGTGAATACGTTCGGTTTTGCCCGCGCCTATATTTTGCGCGGTAAAGCTCGATAAACCGTTGCCTAAAGCAACGTTCGAGGAGGTATATAAATTATTTAACTTAATAGCGGCGGAAAATCCCGCTATTACAGCCGAGCCGTAAATATTAATTATGCCTTGAATAAGTATGTTGCCAACAGATATAAAGCCCTGCTGCAGCATACTCGGTACGGCAACTTTAAAAATCCGTTTTAGTAAATCGAAAGAAAAAACGGCCGCTTTTTTATCGGTTTTTATTTGAAATAACCGTTTAATGACAAATATCAATGCCAGCACGCAGCTTACGCCCTGGCATAAAAATGTTGCCCACGCCACGCCGGCGACGCCCATTTTAAAAACTGTAACAAATAAAATGTCCACGGCGATATTGCTTATTGAGGACGCGGCTAAAAATATAAAAGGTGTTTTTGAATCCCCGAGAGCGGTAAAAATTCCGTTGCAGATACCGTAAAACGCAACGAAAGGAAATCCCAAGATATAAATATTTAGATATAAGAGCGAATCGCCCATAATATCTTGCGGTGTGTTCAATAAAGCGAATATGTTTTTTCCTGATAACAATCCGGTTATCATTAAAACAAGGCAAATTAACGAACAGGTTATAAATGTAGTATAAATTGAGGTTTTTAAATCCGTATACCTTTTTGCGCCGAATAATTGAGCGACAACAACCGAACAGCCGATGTTAAGCCCGAATGCAACTGCAATAAAAATAAGGGTGATTTCATAACTGTTTCCTACTGCCGCCAAAGCTTTTTCACCGATAAACCTGCCGGCAACAAAACTATCCGCAAGATTGTATAATTGCTGGAAAATAACACTTGCCAAAAGCGGCAGGCAGAATTGCCATATTACCGTAGACGGTTTTCCGACAGACAAATCCTTATTCATTTTGTCACCCCCTCAATTTAGCATACTAGATTATAACAAAACAAAAAGTTTATTTCAACATAAAAACAAAAAAGCAGGAGCTAAGGGCGCATTCACAAAAGGAGAATAAGCCGCAAAGCGGGTCTTTTGCACCATACTTTGTTAAAATAAGCGGGAATCCGACAGGATGCCCGCTTATCTTATGCCTTTTTTGGCACAAAAATCTTTGCTTTTGCGGTGCACGCAGTTTTGAGCGAGATGTTTTTTGTTTAGGGCATTTAAAAACTGCAGGGCATCCTGTCGGATTCCCTGCAGTTTTTATGTGGCTTAAGCGGAAAACAACCGCTCAAAACCTAATCATCCTTATGTGAATGCGCCCAATTTTCAGCTCCCGCTTTTATTCGTCATCACCTGTGAATAATCCGCAACCGTCCAAATAAAACTGTTTGATTTTTTGGGTTAGCAACTCTTCCGGGCAGCCGATTCTTTTCGCAAGGCATTTTTTGCACATAAATTCTTCCGAACCGCGGTTTATAAGCTTTTTATATAAACCTATTTCGTTGTTGGTAAGCACCTTGCCGCAATTATAACAGTCAGCCATTATTTTTTATCAACAATTTTAGCGCGGTACAGCTTGCAGGAATGCGCCTTTAAGAAATTCGGCCACTTGTCGGGGATTACTATACCGTTTTCCGCCAAAAATTCTTCTTTGGTCCAAAGGTCTTTTAAAAGCAGGTTTTTGTTGCTTGTTGCAGGTATTCCTAAACAGTCAAACAACGCGGTGTTAGATGACCAGGCGCTATCAGTGTCGGTAAAGTTGAAAAAGCCGATTGCTATATCGCCGTTATCAAGATATCTTGCGATTACCGGATGATCGATAGGATATTTTTCATAGAACGGATCGTAAAAAGGTCCTTTAGGTCCGCGGTTTTCGTTCGGCTTAAACTGAAAACTGTTGGCAAAGAACGGTTGACGGTATGCCGGATCCTGATCTATTTCAATAACGTCCTTGTTCATTAATATCGTTTTGGTCTCTTCGTCCATGTTTCTAATGTCACAACCGATAAAGAGGGGAGAACCAAGCAAAGCCCAAAGCGAAAAATGAAGCTTATATTCTTCAAATGTGCAGCCTGTAATTGCGGCATGGCCTTTTCCGTGCATGCCGACAATCAGCATATCCAAGTCATTAAAGCAGCCCTGACCGTTTAATTCAAGCTTTTCTATGGTCATTTGCGAGATCTCTTTAAGGTTGCCCCAGGCGTCAAATATATCTCCGGTAGAGCGCCACATGTGCGCGCCGGTTTCTTTAATCCAAATGTTGGTGTTGTCGTATCCCCAGGAGCAGGCGGAAAACAGAATATCTCTTCCGCAGTTGGCTAATGCAAGCCCCATACGTTTATAAAGTAAATCCGGGTCGGTGGTTTTCGGGCTGAAGCAGAAATCGTATTTAAGAAAATCCACGCCCCATTCCGCGAAGGTTTTCGCGTCAACCCATTCGTGCTCGTAACTGGCAGGTCTGCCAACGCAGGTTAAATAACCGGCGCAGGAATACATTCCGAATTTTAAACCTTTAGAATGAACGTAGTCCGATAAGGCTTTCATTCCGTTAGGAAATCTTTCGGGGTCGGGTACAAGCCTTCCGTTTTTGTCACGCTCAGGTAACGCCCAGTTGTCGTCAATTACAAGATAATCGTATCCGCAGTCTTTTAGACCGGTTTCAACAAGCTTATCCGCCGTTTCGCGGATTATTTTATCGCTTATTTCTCTGCCGAAAGTATTCCAGGTATTCCATCCCATAGCAGGAGTTAATTTTATCATAGTTCTATCCGCCTTCCGTTATTATTTCTTATCAATTATTTTAGCGCGGAACAGTTTGCAGGAATGCGCTTTTAATGGATTCGGCCATTCATTTGGAATTATTATTTCGTTGTTTATTACGGTTTCTTCTTTTGTCCATAAATCTTTAAGAAGAATTGTTTTATCGCTTGAAGCCGGAAGTCCGAGACTGTCAAACAAAGCAATATGATGTACCCACGAAACGTCTGTATCACTAAGATTGAAGAAGCCTATTGCGATATCGCCGTTATCAAGGTATTTTGCAAGAACGGGACAGTCAAGAGGATATTCTCTGTAAAAACCGTCTTTAGAGCCGCGGTGCTCGTTAACTTTAAAATCGAATCTGTTGACAAAAAACGGCTGACGACCGGCGGGATCCTGGTTAATATCAATAACATCTTTGTTCATTAAAATGGACTTTGTTACATCGTCCATATTTCTTATGTCACAGCCGATAAACAGCGGTGAATTAAGCAGTGCCCAAAGCGAAAAATGCAGTCTGTATTCTTCGTCTGTGCAGCCGCCAAGTCCTACAAGGCCTTTGCCGTGCATGCCGACAATCAGCATATCCATATCGTTAAAGCAACCAAGGCCATTATACTCTTGCCTTTCTAAATTTACTCTGGCAATTTCTTTGATGCTGTTCCACGAATCATAAATGTCGCCGTACGAGCGCCACATATGCGCGCCGACTTCTTTAACCCAAACCCTTGTGTTTTCGCTTCCCCAAGAGCAGGTGTTAAAAAGAATATCTCGGCCGCAGTTGGCAAGCGCTAAGCCCATTCTTTTATATAAAATATCTGCACGGGTGGTCATAGGGTGCTGGCAAAAATCGTATTTAAGGAAATCAACGCCCCATTCGGCAAAGGTTTGTGCGTCTATCCATTCATATTCGAAACTTCCGGGTGTTCCAACACAGGTTACGTAACCTGCGCAAGAGTACATTCCGAATTTTAAACCTTTTGAATGCACATAATCGGCAACTGCCTTCATACCGTTTGGAAATTTTTCGGGGTTTGGCACAAGCCTTCCGTTTTTATCGCGCTCCATAAGCGCCCAGTCATCATCAATGACCAAATAATTATAACCTAAATCACGAAGTCCGCTGTCTGCTAAAACATCTGCGGTTTCGCGTATTAGCTTGTCGCTGATGTCTCGTCCAAAGGTGTTCCAGGTGTTCCATCCCATAGGAGGAGTGGTTTTAATCATACTATTGACCCGCCTTTCTTTTTATGATATTATAAATTGAAAATTGTTAAAATAACAGGGCAAATAGTTTCATTATTATAGATTTTTGTTACAAAGCGGGTGATTTTATGGCAAATGATACCGTAATTCGCGATTTAATGCTTTATTTTGCAGGGCATAAAGGGGCAGAAGACACTCATTCTGTAGGTCCAACCGTTAGAAACAATTACGTAATACACTATGTATGTGAAGGTAAAGGATATTTTGTTTGCAAAGGCCGACGACATGAGGTTAATAAAGGCCAGTGCTTTTTTATGTTTAGAAATGTCGAAGTTTCTTATTACCCTGATCTTGAGAAACCGTGGGAATACCGGTGGGTGGATTTTTCCGGAGACGAAGCGCCAAAGCTTTTAAAGCTTATTGATGTAGATGCCAACCATCCCGTGACCGATAAAGTTAATGATGATATAGCAAGGCTTTTTTATGAGATTCGGGAGCATTATATAGCCCAAGAGCCTTCACAAAAAATAATTGCAAAAGGCAAGCTTTATGAACTTTTGGGGCTTTTAGCCGATAGTTTTTTAAGCGAGCACAGCAAAAACGAAAACTGGTCGTTAATTGACGGCGCCGTAAGCATTATGCGCAACGAGTATTTTAATTCTTCGCTTACTATAGAGTCTTTAGCCGAAAAGCTTAGCACAACGAGAGTGTCACTTTACCGCGCATTTAAAGCTAAATATAATTCGACACCGAGCGAATATCTTTTGGATATTCGAATGCAGCGCGCTATTGAGCTTTTTCAAAAAACCGATATATCTGTAAAAACCGTTTCGTATTCAGTCGGCTTTGCCGATCCGCTATATTTTTCAAGAGTATTTCGAAAAAAGATGGGCGTTTCGCCTAAAAACTATCAAAATAAATTAAGGAGTAATAAAAATGAATGAAGTAGTATCTGTTTTAAAAAGCAATCTTTCTAATGATGAGGCTTTAATTGTAGAAAGCATCCCTAACAGGTTTTATATTACCGGGTTCGATTCAAGTGACGGTTTTGTATATATTTCCAACAACCGCGCGGTATTTCTTATCGATTCAAGATATGTGGAAAAAGCTCAAAAGACAGTTAAAAGCTGCGAAGTTGTTTTATCGGTCTTACCATTAGATGAACTAAAAGATTTGCTTTTAAAGGACGGGGTTAAAACCGTTTATATAGAAACCGAAAGCGTATCGCTGGACGTATTTAAGAAGTACAAGGACGCTTTTTGCAATATAGTTGTTTCAAGCGAAGACAAATTCGATGTTATTTTAAAGGATTTAAGAAGCGTAAAAAGTGAAAAAGAACTGTCGTTAATAAAAAAGGCGCAAAAGCTTACCGACGAAACATTCAACTATATTTTAAACCGTATTTCGATTGGTCGCACCGAAAAGGAAATTATGTTAGATATGGAGTTTTTTATGCGCAAAAACGGTGCAGATGCCGTGGCATTCGATTTTATTGTGGTGTCCGGGAAAAACTCGTCGCTTCCGCACGGAGTGCCTACTGACAAAAAAATCGAAAAAGGTGATTTTTTAACCATGGATTTTGGAGCAACCGTTGACGGTTACAGGTCTGATATGACTAGAACTGTTGCGGTAGGCTGTGTATCTGATGAGCAGAAAAAGGTTTACGATATTGTTTTTAATGCACAGCAAAAAGCAATAGATAAAATAAAAAGCGGTATGGTTTGTAAAGATATTGACAGTATTGCCAGGGAATATATATCAAAAAACGGATACAAAGAAAATTTCGGGCACGGGCTTGGACATAGTGTAGGAATTGAAATCCACGAGCGCCCCAATTTTAATACCAGATGCGACACAGTATTAAAACCGGGTACTGTTATGACGGTAGAGCCGGGCATATATTTACCGGACAAATTCGGTGTTAGAATTGAAGACATGGTTTATGTTACAGATGATGGGTGCATAAACTTAACAAAAAGTCCCAAAAACTTGTTAATAATTTGACAAACTATTAAGTTTTAACTTATATTTACAATATTTTTGATTGACTTTACTAAAGTGCTGTGCTAAAATTAATTATCTGTAAAAGGATTTTTTTATGTTGCTTAAAATTTTAGCGATTTAAACTGTTAAATCTTTTTATTTTTAAAATTCCAAGGGGGATGAATTTTTTGGCTAAATATATTGTTAAGCGTGTGCTTATGGGAATTTTGAGTATCTTTATTGTTGCCACGCTTACATTTTTTCTTATGAATTTGGTACCTGGCGGACCGTTCGTAGCTGAAAAGTCCATAAGCAAAGCGGCACAGGCCGCGCTTGCGGAAAAATACGGGTTGGATAAGCCTATTCTTACCCGCTATGTGACTTATATGACTGATTTTCTAAAGGGCGATATGGGCTTTAGCCTTCGTCAGCGCGGAAGAACTGTTTCAGATATTATTTTCTCAAAATTCCCCGTGTCTGCGGGACTTGCGGGAATCGCTGTTGCAGTGGCGTTGCTTGTGGGTATTCCGCTTGGATGTATTTCGGCGTATCACCGAGGGAAGCTTGCAGACAACATAATAATTGTTTTTGCCACCTGCGGCATAGCAATACCGAGTTTTATAAGCAGTGTTATATTGTTGTATACATTCGGCAGTAAGCTCAATATTTTGCCGACGGTCGGGCTTAACAGCATGCTTTCTTACATAATGCCGGTTACGGCGCTTGCCATTTATCCGACTTCGTATATCACAAGGCTTATGCGTTCAAGTTTGCTTGATGTAATGGGACAGGATTATATACGTACGGCTAAAGCGAAGGGCCTTTCAGGTTTTGTGATTTTGTTTAAGCATGCGTTGCGTAATGCTATTCTTCCGATTATTACCTACGTAGGACCGATGCTTGCAAGTTTAATGACCGGCTCTTTTGTAGTTGAAAAGATATTTACTATTCCCGGCCTTGGACGCGAATTTGTATCTTCGATTACAAATAGAGACTATACAATGATTATGGGTACGACAATCATTCTTGCAACGCTTATCATTATTGCTAATGTTATTGTTGATATACTTTACAAGGTAGTCGACCCGAGAATTAAACTTAAATAAAAAGTGGGAAACGGATAATGAAAAAGATTTTACCGAGCTTGCAACTTAATGCTGACGATTTCTTGCCCGCTACAAAAGATGAAAAGCAAAGTCTCGTAGTAATGCGAGAAAGTGTAAACTTTTGGAAAGACGGACTAAGACGACTTCGCAAAAACAAAATCGCAATGGTCAGCTTTGTTTTTATAGTAATAATATTTATTTTTGCATATATTTTGCCAAGCTTTTGGCCGTATAGCTATTCTCAGCAGGTACAGGGCAGCGAAAATTTAGCTCCGTTCCAGTACGGCACAACCGAACAGGCAAAAATTGCCGCGGGTGAGAGCGTTTTCCCGCACATTGCCGGCACCGACAAACTCGGACGCGATTTTGCAGTTAGACTTATGATGGGCACCAGAATAAGTCTTACGGTTGGCTTTATCTGCGCGGCCTTGGTTTTAATTGTTGGCGCAACATACGGCGCGGTTTCCGGTTTTGCCGGCGGCTGGGTAGATAATGTAATGATGCGAATTACCGATATTTTGTATACGATACCGGACATTCTGTTAATAATCATATTGTCTATGTCCTTAAAACCAAAGCTTGAAGATTTGGCATTGCAGCCGGGATTTCGATGGATGGAAACCATAGGACCAAACTTAATTGCCATTTTTATAGTTTTTGTTCTTTTGTACTGGGTTGGTATGGCGCGTATTACACGCTCACAGGTGCTTATTTTAAAAGAAGCCGAATATGTTACTGCGGCAAGAGCTTTGGGCGCTAAAAGTCCGAGAATAATTAAAAAGCACCTCTTAACAAACTGTATAGGTACACTTATTGTTACCACAACCCTTCAGATTCCTTCGGCTATATTTACCGAAAGTTATCTTTCGTTCTTAGGTCTTGGTGTCGCGGCACCGATGCCTTCACTTGGATCCCTTGCAACCGATGCTATAAAGGGTATGAACACATATCCGCATCTTTTGTTATTGCCTGCCGTTACAATTAGCATAGTAATACTTGTATTTAACCTGTTTGGCGACGGGCTTCGCGATGCGTTTGACCCGAAATTAAAGAATTAAGGAGAGAATAAAGTTGAGTAAAAAGCTTCTTGAAATAAAAGACGAATACCTCTCTTTTTTCACTCCGGCAGGTGAGGTTAAGGCGCTTAACGGCGTGTCGTTTTCTATGAATGAGGGAGACGTTTTAGGCATAGTCGGCGAGTCCGGATCGGGTAAATCCGTAACGGCTTATTCAATAATGGGTCTTACCGCATACCCGGGTAAACTTGTAAGCGGAACCATTTATTTTAACGGACACGAAATCCATAAGATGACCGAGCCCGAATTCAGGAAGATCAGGGGAAATGAAGTATCTATTATTTTCCAGGAACCTATGACCAGCTTAAATCCGGTTTATACAATCGGCAACCAAATCGAAGAGGTAATACTTCTTCATACCGATAAAACGAAAGCGCAAGCCAGAGAAAGGGCTCAAGAACTGTTGGAGCTTGTAGGAATAAACGAACCTAAAAAGCGTTTAAAACAGTATCCACATGAGCTTTCCGGCGGTATGAGGCAGAGGGTTATGGTAGCTATAGCTCTTGCTTGTGAGCCAAAGCTTTTAATAGCTGACGAGCCTACAACCGCTCTTGACGTTACCATTCAAGCACAAATTCTTGAACTTATGCAGGAGCTTAGAAAAAAGCTTGGAATGGGAATAATAATGATTACGCATGATCTTGGTGTAGTTGCCAGCATGTGTGAAAAAATTGCCGTTATGTATGCCGGCCATATTGTAGAATACGGTACAGCTGAAGATATTTTTTATAATCCACAGCACGAATATACTAAAGGACTTATAAAATCCATACCAAAATTAAATGTCGAGGAGAAGGAAAGGTTAGTACCTATAGAGGGTCAACCTGTAGATCTTTTAAATCCTCCGGCTGGCTGTCCGTTTGCGCCAAGATGTGAAAAGTGTATGAAGATATGCTTGAATAAAATGCCGCCCAAAACGGACATAACCGACGTTCATTACAGCCATTGTTGGCTTCTGCAAAAAAAAGCTCTGGAAGGAGATAATAATTGATGGAAGCAAAAACCGAGAATCTGCTTGAAATACAGCACTTGCAGCAGTATTTCCATGTTGGCGGATATGGTAAAAATAAAAAATTGGTACAGGCTGTAGATGATGTTTCTTTTGCTATTAAAAAGGGAGAAACTTTGGGTCTTGTAGGCGAATCCGGCTGCGGCAAAACAACAGTTGGACGAACAATTCTTAGACTTTATGAACCTACAGATGGTAGAATTATTTACGATAATAAAGTGATTTTCGATAGTGGTACTTATCCCATAATTAATCCTGACGGTACCGAGTCGCCTGCAAAGAAGGTAGCGGTCGATATGCTGCCTTACAGGCGTAAAATGCAAATTGTTTTTCAGGATCCATACGCGAGTTTAGACCCCAGAATGACAATTGGTGACATTATCGGTGAGTCTATTGATATTCATAAATTGGCTGATAATAAAAAAGACAGGCACGATAGAATAATTTCACTTTTAGAAAGGGTAGGTTTTAACAGCGAACACGCCAACCGCTATCCTCATGAGTTTTCCGGCGGCCAGCGCCAAAGGGTTGGTATAGCGAGAGCTCTTGCTGTTAACCCGGAATTTATTGTTTGCGATGAACCTGTATCAGCCCTCGACGTTTCCATTCAGGCACAGGTTGTTAACATGTTTGAAGATTTGCAAAATGAAATGGGCCTTACATATTTGTTTATCGCCCACGATTTAAGCGTTGTAAAACATATTTCAAACAGAATTGGCGTTATGTACCTTGGAAAACTTGTTGAATTAGCTGAAAGCTACGAGCTTATTTCTCATAGTCTTCACCCATATACTAAAAGCCTTATTTCGGCTATCCCGGTAGCCGATCCTAAGGTTGCAAAAGCCACAAAAAGGATAGTGCTTCAGGGCGATGTTCCAAGTCCGTTAAATCCGCCGAGCGGATGTCGCTTTAGAACTCGCTGCCCGTATGCGGATGAGGCTTGTGCAAACTCTTGCCCTGAGTTTAAAGAGGTGGAAAAAGGACATTTTGTTGCCTGCCACCATCTTGACAAAGTTAAATAATTGTGGTATTTATTGTACAGGCAGTACAATGGATATAATACAGGGATACTGTAAATAAAAAAAGGAGAGAAAAATATGAACGCAAAAAAACTTCTCGCACTTCTTTTGGCTGTTTGTATGATGGTTATCTGCTTTACCGGCTGCCAGTCTAAAAAGACAGATAATATCACCGTACAAATCGGACCAAACCCGGAAACATTAGACCCGGCTTTAAACAGTGCAGTTGACGGCGGTAATATGCTTATTACCTTGTTCGAGACATTGCTTATAATCGACCAAGACAATAAAGTACAGCCCGGCCAAGCAGAAAGCTACACTGTAAGCGACGACGGTTTAGTATGGACATTTACCATGCGTGACGGTCTTAAATGGTCTGACGGTTCCGAGCTTAATGCTAAGGACTTTGAATACACATTCAAACGCCTTACAGACCCCGCAGTTGCAGCTCCTTACGGAGAGACTGTTGTTGGCATGATCAAAGGTTATCAGGATGCTATAGGTAATCCCGATGCTGAAGGCAACACCACCACAACTCCCGATAAGGATAAATTAGCTGTTTCTGCAAGCGAAGACGGAAAGACCCTTACAATCACACTTGAATATCCTTGCTCTTACTTTGATAAGATCGTTGCATTCGGTACCATGAGCCCTGTACAAAAGGCTACAATTGATACCAACAAAGACGCTTGGGCAATTAAACCCGAGACCTATGTTTGCAACGGACCTTACATGATCAGCGAATGGATACCCGGCGAACGTATAGTTTGCAAAAAGAACCCCAACTACAACGGTGGATGGGATTCCAGCAAAATCGTTACCGATCAAATCACATTCTTGCTTTTAGAGGATTCAAGCGCTGCTTATGCTGCTTACAAGAGCGGCGAAGCTTTAATGATTAAAGATGTTCCTACAGAAGAAATCCCGAGCCTTAAAAAATCTACAGACGGCGGCGACTTCTATGTTGACACCATTCTTGGTACCTACTATCTCAACATGAACACCCAGAAAGCTCCGTTTAACAATGTAAATGTTCGCAAAGCATTGAACCTTGCTATCGACCGTGACTATATTGCCAACACAATCATGCAGGGCACATATACACCGGCTTATAACTTTGTAGGACCCGGCGTTGTTGATGCTGAAGGCATGTTCTTTGACAATGCAGTTGCTGCAAACGGTGGCAACACCTTTATCAGCAAAGATTACGAAGCAAATCTTGCTGCTGCAAAACAGGCTCTTGCCGACGCAGGCTATCCTGAAGGCAAAGGCTTCCCGACCATCACCTATTCAACAAACGATTCCGGTTATCACGTAGCTGTTGCTGAATATCTCCAGGAATGCTACAAGAAACTCGGCATCACCATGAAGATTGAAAAGGTTGAATGGGCTTCCTTTACTCCTATGCGTCGTGCCGGCGATTATGAAATGGCACGTAACGGCTGGGTAATGGACTATAACGATGCTTCTAATATGATCGAACTTCTTTATTCTACCAACGGCAACAACGATGGTAAATATAAGAGTGACAAATTCGACGCTGCTATCGATAAATCCAAGACAGCTAATACAAAAGATCACTTTGCAGCTCTTCACGAGGCAGAAACCATCATGATGGAAGATTATGCATGTATCCCTGTTGCATATTACAATGACTTCTGGCTCCAGAGCTCCACATTAAAGGGAACCTGGCATAGCCCGTATGGATACTGGTACTTCCAGTACGCATACGTTGGATAAATATTATCCTTAAAAATACCGCACTTTTAAGTGCGGTATTTTTTTGTTCAATAAGTCAAAAAACTTGTAAATTGTCGATTATTATGGTAAAATGCTTTTGTTATTACAGAAGAACGGAAGGGATATATGTGAAACGATTTGTCGCGAAAACACTGCTGTTAATTCCGTTCATTGTTTTATTTGTTTTTATTATTTCTTACTTAATTGTTAATGACAATACTCGGCCCTCGTACCTGTCGTTTGAAGTTTCAAATTCAAAATCCCGGCAAATAATTTCCGCATGGTATGATGAAGATTTTAAAACTTATTATGCGTTTTTGCCGTCATTTGCCGATGTATCCGATATTTTAGTAGTTAAAAACGACGCTTATGATATAACTATAGATGATTTTAATGATAAAAATATTTTATTAGGTAATTTTTACGATGTTAAAATAAGCAACAAGCCTTTTAAACTCTGTTTTTTAAAAGCAAGTAGTACCGCGGCGGTTTTTATTGATACCGAGTCCGGGAACATGGAACGCATCCATGCCGATAAAGATTATAAAGAAACCGTTTCGGTTAAAATTTATGATGAGCAAGGTGCGCTTAATTACAGCGCCAAAAAAGATAAGCTAAAAGGCAGAGGAAATTCAACCTGGCAGTACGATAAAAAGCCGTACGTTCTTACTTTGTCAAATCCCAGTGAAATTTTATCTATGCCAAAAAGCGACAAATGGATTTTGCTCGCAAACGGAAATGATACGACCAATTTGCGCAACAAGCTAATATACGATATCGCGCATGAAACGGGAATGGAGTGGACTCCCGACAGCCGCTATGTTGACGTTTACTTAAACGGCAGTTATAACGGGCTGTATTTGCTTACTGAAAAAATAGAAGTTGGCGAAAACAGACTTAGTATAAATGTTGACGGTTCAAATAAAAATACCGACTTTTTGTGCAAAATAGATCTTGTGCGCAGATGGGACGACTTAAATAATCCGTTTTTAACTAAAAATAATAGAGCCGTTGAAATTGTGGCGCCCGAAAATGTGAATATAAAGACGGCGGCACAAATATCAAGCATTGTAAACAATATGGAACAATCTATCATGTCGGACGATGACAGCCTGCCTGATAATATAGATTTAGATTCGTTTGTTAAAAAATATATTATAGATGAAATATCCGAAAACGCGGATGCGGATCTTGCAAGCAGTTATTTTTACTGTAAATATAAAAATAACCAACCGGTTATATATGCAGGACCCTTATGGGACTATGACCAGACATTCGGAATATACTGGGAATCAACCGCGAGAAACGGCAATCCGCGCGCTTTTATGGCTAACACGGGATATATAACGCCGGATGAATCGGCTCCGTATTATAAAAGCCTTTATAAGAAAAAAGGTTTTTACGACCGTGTGGCAGAGCTTTATAAAGAACAGTTTTTACCTGTTTTAAACGATTATTTAAGCACAAAGCTTTCGGTTCTTGAAAAGTCCATATCCGATTCAGCTTATATGAATATAATCAGGTGGAAAACAGAAAATGGTTTAAGCACGGAAGCGTTGCGTAGCTTTCTAAGTGAACGCGTTGCCTTTTTAAACGAAGCGTGGGTTAATAAACAAGAGTTTTATACTGTGCAAATTAAATTTAAAAATACAGAATCTTTTATTCCGTATTCGGTTAAAAGCGGTGAATCCGTTTTGAGCGTTTTAGGAGGGGTACAAGCCGACCTGCAAACCTTTAACGATTTTGAAACGGGCGAAAAATTCGATTTGGCACAACCCGTAACGAAGGACGCAACTTTAATATCGACAGCTGAAATAAAGACGGGAATTAAAATATCGGCGATGGCTGAATTAAAGGCATTTTTAAGGCAGCATTTTTCCGAGATTGTTATAATCGCTTGTATATTTTTTATTGCGGGGATTATTTTATATGTTGTTTTTCATGAGAAATTATTATTCGTAAAGAGGAAACAATGAAACTAAAAAATGACGAGTATTTGTACCGGCACGAATTAAAATATTTAATTTCGAGTGCGCAACTGCCTGTATTAAAGTCCCGGATAGAAGGCATTATGCGATTGGATCCGCACATTATGTCGACAGGGCAGTACAATATAAGAAGCCTTTATTTTGACGATTACGATAACCGTTGTTTTTACGAAAACGAAAACGGCAATGATCACAGGGCAAAATACCGAATACGTATTTACAATCAGTCGGTTGACAGAATAAGCCTTGAATTAAAGCGTAAAGACAAGGGTAAAACGCATAAAGACTCATGCTTATTAACAAAAGAGCAGGCGGAGTGTTTAATTTACGGCAGGTGCGTGCCAAACTTAAGCGAGCAGCCGAAAATTTTGCAGGGTATGTGCGCGGATATTTTAATAAATAAAATGCACCCGGCTGTTATAGTTGATTATGACAGGATACCCTATATTTACAAAGACGGCAACGTACGAATTACGTTTGATACCAATATTTCTTCGTCCAACGCGTTTAACGCTTTTTTCGACTTCAATTTGCCGAAAAGACCGGTTTTAGCCGCAGGTATGCAGCTAATGGAAGTAAAATTCGACGAATTTTTACCTGATACTATTTACCGGGGTTTACAAATTGAAAATTTACAGCAAACCGCTTTTTCCAAGTATTATCTTTGCAGACGGTTTACATTATAAACAGGGGGAAAGGTTATGTCATTTAAGGATATTTTTAAAAAATCGTTTATCGAAGGTTGGGCAAGCACTGAAATAGGTATGACCGCCATTATAGTTACGATGGCGGTAACATTGTTTCTTGCCTTATATATTTTTGTTATTTACAGAATTATTACAAAAAAGACCTTCTACTCAAAAAGCTTTAATATTTCGCTTGCTGGCATAGCGCTTGTAACATCGGCGATTATTCTTACAATACAGTCAAGCATTGTTATTTCGCTCGGTATGGTCGGTGCGCTGTCAATTGTACGTTTCAGAACCGCTATAAAAGACCCTATGGATTTAATGTTTTTGTTCTGGGCAATCAGTATCGGTATTATTTGCGGCGCGGGCTTAGCGGAAATTGCCGTTGTATTATCGGTTGTTATTTCAATATTTATCTTTATTCTTGAAAAAATACCGGTTGCAAAAGCGCCGATGATTCTTGTGGTTAATTCAACCGATTCGGGTATTGAAAACAGTATTTTGGAAATTGCGAACAAATACGGCAAGCACCCTCATGTTAAATCCAGGAATATGACTTCCACAACATTCGATTTAACAATAGAACTTCGTACCAACAACGGCGGAGAACTCATAAAAGAAATTATGGAACTAAAAGGAATTACTTCCGCTTCGCTTTTATCGCACGACGGTGAAGTTACATTTTAATTAAGTTAAAGCCGCCCAAATGGTGCGGCTTTTTTGTTGATAAAATAAAGGTTTTGTGCTATTATAAATAAAAATGATTTAAGAGGCTTAAAATGGATATAGTTGAAAGATTTTTAAAATATGTAACTTTCGATACCACATCTAATGAGGATAGTAATAGTTTTCCATCAACAAACAATCAGCTCGAATTTGCCAGATTTCTTGTTGAAGAGCTTAAAAGCATAGGCGTAAAAGATGCCTTTATGGACGATTACGGCTATGTTTACGGCCATATAGAAGCAACTGACGGATGCAGTGAATTAAAAAGCATAGGGCTTATTTCGCATATGGATACTTCTCCCGACGCAAAAGGCAGTAATATAAAAGCAAAAATAATAACTTACGACGGAAAAAATGCCCAAATGTTAGACGATTATTTAATTGGCTCTAAAATTATTGTTACTGATAATACTACACTTCTCGGTGCGGACGATAAAGCAGGAATTGCTGAAATAATGTCTGCCGCCGAATTTATTATTAATCATCCTGAAATTATTCACGGCAAAATTTCTATAGGATTTACTCCCGACGAAGAAATAGGCAGGGGCGCCGATCATTTTGATTTAAGCGTATTTGGCGCCGATTTTGCCTATACTATTGACGGCGGAGAACTTGGAGAAATTGAGTACGAAAACTTTAATGCCGCTGCGGTTAAATTAACGGTTAACGGTATAAATACACATCCGGGGACGGCTAAAGGCAAAATGAAAAATGCAGCGCTCTATTTAAGCGAATTTATTTCTTGTTTACCAAAAACCGAAACTCCGGCACAAACAGAAAACCGCGAAGGGTTTTATCATGTGTCAAAAATTTCCGGTAATGAAACCAAAGCTTCTCTTCGTATGATTATAAGAGATTTTGACAAAAATATCTTTGAAAACAGAAAGAATTTTATTAAAGAACTCGTTGAAAAATTTAATAAAAAATATGGCCAAGGCACTTTTTTACTTGACCTTAGCGACAGTTATTATAATATGTTAGAAATAATAAAAGATCATATGTATACTGTAGATATTGCTAAAAACGCAATGAAAAAGGCAAAAGTAACCCCTTTGATTGTGCCTATACGCGGCGGAACCGATGGTTCGAGATTATCGTTTATGGGACTGCCTTGCCCAAATCTATCCGCCGGCGGAATAAATTTTCATAGCGTATATGAGGCGGTTCCCGTACAGTCGCTATATAAAATGACAGAGGTCATCATAAATATTATTTCAGAAAATAAGGTGAAAAAATGATACCAACAAAAGAACAATTGCAAAAATATGCCGAGCTTATTGTAAAGGTTGGCACAAACGTTCAAGAAGGACAAACAGTAAGGCTTAACGCACAAATCGACCAGCTTCCGCTTGTAAGTGCCGTTACAGAGGCTTGCTATAAAGCAGGTGCCGGCAGGGTAGAAGTGGATTGGTATAGTGATGATATTTCTAAATTACACTATACCTATGCTAATACAGAGACCCTTGGTACTGTAAAACGCTGGGAAGAAGAGCGCGCTAAGGAAATGACCGAAACACTTCCTGTACGTATTTTTATAGATTCGGATGATCCGGACGCATTGTTTGGAATAGACGCCGAAAAAATATCAACAGTAGGGCAGATGCGCCGAAAAGTATTAAAAAAATACCGCGATAAAATCGATGGTATTCATCAGTGGCTTATAGTTGCGGCGGCAAGTCCTTCGTGGGCTAAAAAGGTATTTCCCGAAAAAAGCGAAGACGAAGCAGTAGCACTGTTATGGGATGCTATTTTTGAATGCACCTATATGAACAGCGAAGACCCTATAAATACATGGAAAGAGCATATTAACAGTTTCAAACAACGCGCGTCATGGCTTAATTCGCAGGAGTTTGTATCTTTGCATTATAAAAGCAGTAACGGCACGGACTTTACCGCAGATTTAATTCCAAATGCCAAGTGGAACAGCGCAGGGGATATTAACCATAAAAACAAGGCGTTTTTTGTCCCCAATATGCCAACAGAAGAAATTTTCACTTCTCCTTTAAGAGGCCATTGTGAGGGCAGACTTGTTGCAACCAAACCCCTTAGTTGGTCCGGCCAGCTTATTGAAGATTTTACGGTCGACTTTAAAGACGGCAAGGTCTCTTCTTGTACGGCTAAAGTTGGCGAGGATATTTTAAAAAAGATGTTTTCAATGGACGAAGGCGCAGCAATGCTTGGAGAACTCGCTTTAGTACCAAAAGAATCGCCCATAAATACCTGCGGAATACTGTTTTTTAATACCTTGTTCGACGAAAACGCCTGCTGTCACGTGGCTGTAGGTGCGGGATTTCCGGAAGTTTTGGATGGCTTTTTAGAAATGAGTAAAGAAGAGCAAACAAAGCGCGGCATTAATGATTCGATGATCCATACCGATTTTATGATAGGTTCAGACGACCTTGATATAGTTGGAATTAAAAAAGACGGCAGCGAAATTCAGATATTCAAAAACGGCACATGGGCAGTATAACTTTGGAGGATAACATGGACTTTAAAAAGCTTTTGGACGGAATGGACAACTGCGAATGCGGCATGCAACATCATTGCCCGATGGATTATGTAATAATAGAACACGATGCATTAAAAAAGCTTCCAGGTATTTGCAGAGAATATCAAAACATTCTGCTTGTATGCGATAATAATACATTTAACGTTTGCGGACAAGAAACGGCAAATATTCTGGGCACAAAAATTGAAAACAGCATTGTGTTTAATGCCGGTAAAAATCCGCTTATTCCAAATGAAGCGTCTATAAAAACCATTGATGAAAAAACCACCGAAAAAACCGACCTGATTTTAGGAGTAGGTTCCGGTGTAATTAACGATTTGTGCAAACATGTAAGCTTTAAACATAATTTGCCATATTTTATAGTTGCGACTGCGCCGTCTATGGACGGCTATGCTTCAAGCGGCTCGGCCCTTATTTTAAAGGGGATGAAGGTAACCTTAAATGCCGCTTCGCCGAAAGCTATAATTGCTGATACGGCAGTTTTAAAAGATGCTCCGACTGAGATGATAATAGCGGGATACGGGGATATTATAGGTAAATATTCATGCTTAAACGACTGGAAATTAAGCGCGATTGTAAATGACGAGTATTTTTGCCAAACGGTTTATTCTTTTACATACGAAATGGCGGAACAAGTAAAAAAACTTGCGAAAGCATTGCTTTTAAGGGATGAAGAAGCGGTTGGCGCTTTAATGGAAGCACTGGTGGCGGTGGGTATTGCTATGGCATATGTCGGCACATCAAGACCGGCTTCCGGCAGTGAACATCATCTTTCCCATTTCTTTGAAATTACAGGCATTTTATCGCAAAAACCGTACTTTGTGCACGGAATTGATGTTGCTTATTCCGCTGTGGTTACGGCCAAATTGCGCGAAAAAATCTTAATGTTGACGCCCGATAGAAAACAGTTTGATGAAAAACTTTGGGAAAAAGAAATAAAAAGAATATATCTTGGTTCTGCAGAGGAAATAATAAAGTTTCAACAAAAAGCAGGTTGGTATTATAAAGATAACAGCCAAAAAGTTTTAGAAAACTGGGAAGAGATTAAAAAACTTCTGCAATCAGCACCGAGTGAGCATGAAATGATTGAAATGCTTGACGCGGTGGGATTAGAATATGATTCTTTTGTTGATATGTACGGTTTGGAAAAAATAAATGACGGAGTGATGTACGGTAAAGATTTAAAAGATCGTTATTCCGTATTGTGGCTGTATTATGAATTTTTCAGATAAAATAAAAAATACCGAACTTTTTTTGTTGGACATGGATGGTACGCTTTATTTGGGCGACCATATTTACGATTTTTCTGCAGAGCTTTTAAATGTTATTAAAAAAACCGGCAGAAAATATTTATTTATGACCAATAATTCTTCTAAAAGCGTTTTAGACTATATTAAAAAACTCGAAAAGTTAGGCATAAAAGCCGGTTCTGATGATTTTCTTACGTCTTCGCAAGCAACAGCCGATTATTTAAAGAAAACAAATTACCGCAAACTGTATGTTTGCGGCACTGAATCTTTAATAACCGAACTTGCAAATAGCGGTTTTGAAATTACAAGCGAATTAAACGAAGTTGATTGTATTGTAATGGGCTTTGATACAGAACTTACCTTTAAAAAGCTCAGGGATGTTTCTAAATTGCTTTGTACAAATAAAGATATTCCGTATATAGCTACTAATTCTGATTATGTTTGTCCGACCGAATGGGGTAGTGTGCCTGATTGCGGAAGTGTTTGCGATATGCTTTATAATGTGTCGGGCAGGCGGCCGTTTTTTATCGGAAAGCCGGCGGCAATTATGCCTGAACTTGCGATGAAAATCACTGGTATAAGCAAAGAACATACCGCCGTAATAGGCGACAGACTTTATACCGATGTTAAAAGCGGCATAAATGCCGGCGCTTTATCTGTTTTAGTTATGAGCGGAGAAACCACATATGAAATGCTTGAAAAATCAACTTATAAACCGGATGTTGTTTTAAAATCTGCCGAGGAAATACTTAAAATTCTAAACAGTTAATTTTTATTTTTAAAAAAGATTTAAGCTTTTTTTCGAAGCGGATAAATCCTTGATTTATTAAGTCCATAGCCTTCAACATTTACTATATTGTCGTTAATTGTAACTATTGCGCAGGTTTCATGTTCATAAACACAAAGCGAAGCGAAGGTAAGATAAGGAATATTGGCGTGTATTGCGAAATCACCGTTGTGACAGTGACCGCAAAACACGCCTTTTACTTTGTTTGAAGCTTCAAAAATGCGCATTGCTTCATCTCTGTTTCTCATTACATGCCCATCTTCCTGCGCCGTCGGGTCCTTTTTCGTCAAATGATATTTTTCGCCGCTTGTACAAGCATAAAAACCATGAAGGAACTTTATTTATAGTCTTTTTTTCATCATGTATCCCCATCGTTAAAATTACCTTGTATGGTATTATAACATATTTTTATTTGTTTTCCACGATAAACGCCTGCTGTCACGTGGCTGTAGGTGCGGGATTTCCGGAAGTTTTGGATGGCTTTTTAGAAATGAGTAAAGAAGAGCAAACAAAGCGCGGCATTAATGATTCGATGATCCATACCGATTTTATGATAGGTTCAGACGACCTTGATATAGTTGGAATTAAAAAAGACGGCAGCGAAATTCAGATATTCAAAAACGGCACATGGGCAATATAAAGTTATTAAAAAAGGACAAGGATAACGCCTTGTCCTTTTAAATTTATTTAAAAGATGGAGGATTAACTTTATTCTTCTTAAATGAACTATCTTTTGAAGATGGCTCAGACATGCTAAAATACATCTTTGCCGCCTTGGTCGTGCCGAAATCTTGATTAGAACCGCTGTTTTGCACCTTGTTAAATGCTTCTCTAAACATGGCATTATGAGCTTCTTCGCGATTTAAAAGAAAATCTATAGTTTCCTTTACCTTTTTATCATTTATTTGCCTGTAAAGATATTCATAAACAACTTTTGCTCTTTGCTCGGATGCGATATTAGATAAAAGATCGGCGCATAAATCTCCGGTAACACTTACATAATCGCTGGTCCATGAATAACCTGATGCGTTTATAAGACCGGGGTTTAATCCGAGAATTACATGTGTTTGAATTTCTCCGGCCGGTACAGTGGTTGCGTCGACATCGTGTCCGTTTAAAAGATTAATCGTTGTGGCAACCATTTCCATATGCCCTAATTCTTCGGCAGCTATATCTAAAAACAGGTCTTTAATTTCGGGATCTTTAATTCTAAAACTTTGTGACATATACTGCATTGCTGCTTTAAGCTCGCCATTGGCACCGCCTAGTTGTTCGTGCAGTAAGGCTGCATACTGTGGATTAGGACGTTCAACTGCTACCGGATGAAATAATTTTTTCTCATGTTTAAACATTTTTTACCTCACTTTCAGTATTGATTATTTACAGTTTTTGTTAATAAATACGTTGGCAATTGTTGTTATAAAAAACGAAGGCATACATTGGGCGCATTCACATAAGGATGATTAGGTTTTGAGCGGTTGTTTTCCGCTTAA
>ERZ827168.555-NODE-555-length-59964-cov-11.373517_pt1 | contig 59964 bp, 55 predicted proteins | sample MGYA00519868_ERZ827168 | MGnify/ENA primary metagenome ERZ827168 (study PRJEB31778, sample SAMEA3449271) | human gut metagenome | biome: human gut; feature: human-associated habitat; material: faeces | place: United Kingdom | collected 2010/2012 ... | reverse complement strand
TAAAAAGAATTGCATTTGGATTTAGATCATTCAGAAGATTTAAAGCTAGAATTATGATATGCAAAAATTTATTATGTATGAAAAAAGCAAGTACATTTTAGTACTCGCTAATTCAAATTTCTTTATCAAAATTTGGAGTTATACCCACTATTTGACAAAGAGCCCAATATTACTATAAATTAGTTCAATATCAGCATTTTCAATATCTTTATAAATATAGTTTAGATAATCTTTACATTCAATATTTATAATATATTCATTATTAGATATATTACTGCTTACTTCAATATAATCATTATCTTCATAATTATAAATAATATCTGTTAAGTTAATTAAGTAGGTATTATCTTTTAAATAACCTTTATTAATATAATTAGTTAAGATTTTACCATTAGTAAATAGTTCCATTTTATTTGTATAGATATTATCATTATATATTTGATAAATATCACCAGATTTAATATAAATAAGACCATCTTTTATTAAGTAGGAATTATCTTCGATAGTTATATATTCTTCATTAGTGGTCTTTTGACCTTGATAAGTAATAGTTTGATTGTTTACTTTTAGAACATATTTGAAATCATAAGTATAGTCTTCTTGATTATTTAGAAACTCTAGAACTTTGTTATCAGTATTATTGGTTTTATCTTTATCATTACTAATAATATTTGTTTGATCATTATTTTTGGGTAAACATAATGCTATTATAAACATGATGGAGAGTCCTAACATATAACCTAAAAACTTATATTTGGGATCATCCATTTTCTTTAAAAATTCTTTCATTTTAGTACACATCCTATTAATTCTTTTTTATCTATACCGTTTAGATAGTCTTTAGCTAAGCAACGTTTTTTACCTTCTACTTTAATATCTGTTAATATTATTTGATAATCTTTAGTATTAACATAGATACCTTGTTTATCAGTAGATACAATCATACCTGGTGTTCCTTTAGATTTTATAGTAGTTAATACTGAGCCATATACTTTCATTCTTTTATCATTATATAAGCAATAAGCTCCAGGAACACTGCTTAATCCTCTAATTTGATTGTGAATATCACTGGCTGTTCTATTAAAGTTTATCTTTTCTTCTTCTTTAGTTATGTTTAGGCCAAATGATACTGAGTTTTCATCTTGTTTAATTCTCGCATTAGTATTATTAAATATTGATGGTAAGGTATCTTTTAGTAGTTCCATTCCAAGATTAGACATCTCATTATATATATAGTCTAGTGTATCATCTTTACCAATTGGTATAGAACGTTTGCTTATAATATCACCACTATCCATTTTCTTATCCATATACATTATAGTAATACCGGTTTCTTTTTCACCATCAATAATGGCATGATGAATAGGTGCACCTCCACGATACTTAGGAAGTAACGATCCATGAATATTAATACATTTATACTTAGGATACTCTAATAATTCGGTAGGGATTATTTGGCCATAAGCACAGGTTATAATTATATCGGGTTGATAATCTATAATATATTGATACTCTTCTTTTATTTTATTAGGTTGAAAAACAGGAATGTTATAAGTGTCTGCTAAAGCTTTTATAGGGGTATCTATTAAATTACCTTTGCGATTTTTTTCTCTATTAGGTTGAGAAACTACTAGTACAACATTGGTAGCTTCTATTAAATATTTTAAGATAGGAACAGCGAATGTTGGAGTTCCCATAAATACTACTTTTTTATCTTTCATTATCTCACAATCTCCTAAAATGATTATACACTATTTATTATTAAAAAGAAACTATTATGTTGTATAAATGTTTTATTATATTAATATACTTAATTAGGTGATGTATAGTGAATAAGAAGTTAATTATTAGTATAGGTATTATCTTATTAGCTACTATTTGTTTAGTATTAGTATCTAGTTTTAAGAAAGATGATACTGAGTCAGAGATATTAGGAGTTATTGTTGAGAAGAATGATGGTATGATTACTATTCAAGATAAAGAAAATAATCTTTATACGTTTATTTTAGATGTTATGGAACTTAGTGTTGGAGATAGTGTTATGCTTAAATATACTGGGTTATTAGATAAGAATATGGATGTACAGAAAGTAGAAGTTGTTGATTATAGTGTGACTCCTAAAGGAGTAAAGCGCACTAATACTTCAGTTAGTGATAGTATGTTTAGTAAATATTATAAGTTAGCTAAAGAAAAATTAGATGGTATGTCAATTGATGAAAAGATTGGTCAGATATTATTAGTTGAATATGCTAAGGATAAGGCTATAGATGATGTGAAGAAATATCATTTTGCGGGTTTGGTATTCTTTGAAGATGATTTTAAGGATAAGTCTAAAGATGATGTTATAACAATGATGAATAATTTACAAAAGAATAGTAATATTCCCCTACTCACGGCGGTTGATGAGGAAGGTGGCAATGTTGTTAGGGTTAGTAGTAATAAAAATCTAGTTGATAGTAAGTTTTTATCACCACAGGAATTATATAAAGCCGGTGGTTTGGATAGAATTAGTACTGATACTAAGGATAAGAGTAAGGTTTTAAAGAATCTTGGTATCAATGTTAACCTAGCACCGGTAGTGGATGTATCAACTAATAGTAGTGATTATATTTATCCACGTAGTTTGGGACAGAATACCGATATTACTGCACAGTATGCTAAAACGGTAATTGAAGCTAGCAAAGGTACTTCAGTATCATATGTTCTTAAACATTTTCCGGGATATGGTAGTAGTGGTGATACACATACGGGTACTTCAACTAATGCCAAAGATTATGCAGATATTGTTAATGTAGATATTCCTCCTTTTGAAGAAGGTATTAAAGCCGGTGCCGAAGCGGTGATGATGAGTCATAATATCGTTTCTAGTATTGATAAAGATAATCCAGCTAGTCTATCTAAAGATGTCGTTGATATTCTTCGTAATAATCTTAAGTTTACAGGAATAATTATTACAGATAGTTTAGATATGGGAGCGGTTAAGAATATTGATGATGCAGTTGTTAAGGCAATTATTGCAGGTAATGATTTAATAATTACTAAAGATTATGTTAGTGATATTAGTAAGATTAAAGCTGCTATTAAAGATAATACCATAAGTACGCAAGATATTGATAATATGGCTTTAAGGGTTATAGCATGGAAGTATTATAAGGGTATGATGTTTACTACCAATCAAAAATAACGTATCAATGTGGTACGTTATTTTACGATATCATCAACATAATTAGATATTAATGAAGAACTCATCTTTAACACTTGGTTAAAATCTTCCATAGCTTGCAAATATTTAATATATGCAGGCATTTCGTTTAGCTTTTTAACTTTTTGTTCTATTTCTTTATCTAATTCTAAATATTGGGGGTCATTATTATATTCTAAAACTGTAGATTTTTTTTGCAGTTTTTTGATTTCATCAACTAAAGATAGTACTTCTTGGTCGCTTTCTAAGATTTCTTTTATCTTTTGATATTCTTGATATTCCGGTGATGATTCAATAGAATTAAATAATTCACTAATACTATTTTCAATCATTAATAGTGCCTTCTAAAGACCAAGTCTTTACTTCTGTTATTTTAACATTAATTATTTTACCAATATAACTTTCATCAGCAGCGACGTTAACTAGTTTCATGTTATCCGTATAACCCATTAATTTACCTTCTTTATCACTTGGGCCTTCTACTAGGACAGGGACAACTTTATTTAGGTATTTTTGATTATTTTCTAAAGCATATTTATTTACTAATGCATTTAACTTAGCTAATCTTTCGTGTTTTTCTTCTTCACTTACTTTATCTTCCATACTAGCGGCTGGTGTGCCTTCTCTTTTAGAAAAAATGAAGGTGTATGCTAAATCATATTTTAGTTTATTTACAACATCTAAGGTTTCGTTAAAGTCTTCTTCTGTTTCTCCTGGAAAGCCAACAATGATATCAGTAGATATAGCAACGTTTGGTATTTTTTCTTTTATTTTATTAAATAGTGTTATATATTCTTCTTTAGTATATTTTCTACCCATTAATTTTAAGATTCTATCACTACCTGATTGGATTGGTAAATGAATATATGGCATGATATTATCATATTTAGCAATAACATCTAACATTTCATCAGTAAAATCCCATGGATGAGAAGTGACAAATCTAATTCTTGGAATATTGGTTTTAGCAACGTCTTCTAGTAAGTTAGCCATATTATAATTAATATCTAGGTCTTTACCATAAGCATTAACATTTTGGCCAAGAAGCGTTACTTCTTGATAATTATCTTTTACTAAATCTTTAACTTCTTTAATTATATCTTCAGGTAATCTACTTCTTTGTTTTCCTCTAGTATAGGGAACGATACAATATGTACAGAACTTATCACAACCATACATAATATTTACCCATGCTTTATATTTACTATCTCTTTTAACAGGAATGTTTTCGATTATATCTCCTTCTTTAGAGAATACTTCTAATAATGGTTGCTTTTTAGTTATTACTTGTTCTAGATAAATAGGTAATTTATGAATATTATGCGTACCCATAACGATATCTACCCATTTATATTTATCTTTTAATAGATTAGCAATAGTTTCTTCTTGAGCCATACAACCACAGAATACTGTAATAAAGTCTTCTCTACTTTCTTTTAAATGTTTAATTCTTCCTAACATTCCAATTACTTTATTATGGGCATTTTCTCTAATGGCACAAGTATTTAAGACAATAATATTAGCATCTTCCATTTCGGTTGTTTCCGTATATTTTAAATCTTCTAGGATAGCTTTGATGTTTTCTGAATCATGAACGTTCATTTGACAACCATAAGTTAACATATAATACTTCTTACCTATTCCATAATCTTTAATACTTTGTGGTATTTCATAGTCATTACGATAAACAGTTGACTTCTTTCCACTTCTTATTCTTGCTTCTTTTAAATTTGGTAAATTCATTTTCTTTCACTTCCTACTAACTTTTTCTTTCTTACTAAGTAATTATATTCTTGATTAAAGTTGTCGTTTCTAACTGCTAGACCGTTAAAATAGGTAGCGGTTTCATCGACAAACTCTTCTAATTCATAAATGGTTTTATCAATAAGAGGTTCACCAAATAGTGTTTGATGTTCGATATATTGATTTATAGAATCAGGGGCTCTTCTTCCGGGAGAACTAGTCCAAGCATAAGCATCACAGTCTAGCCCTTTATGACCTAAACATTCTCTTGAGAAGAAACAGTGCATATACTTTTGCTGGATGACAGCAAGTATTTTATTATAATCACTTTTACTATATACTTTTAATTTTTCTAATGAATCTTGGAGATCCCTAGTTAATAATTCCATATCAAAGTCAATATTATTACGATAAAGATATGGAATACCATGCATTTGCATATATAATGGTTTAGTATAATTAACTAGTACCATTAGTTCTTGAACAATATTAGGGCTTATATAACTATCTAAATATCTACTAGCACTATTAATGCTTTTGTTAAATTTGTTTTCAAGACGACGATATTCTTCTTTGCTTTTACTACCCTTTTTTAATATTAGTGAGACTTCTAATAAGTTATTTAACATAGAGCTATGTTTTCTACTACCATCTCTTATAATTCTATCGGCTTGTTTATAATCGAGATTACTATTTACTGATATATAACATTCTTCAATTAATAAACTTGATAAGTCTACATTAAAATTAGGTTCTATTAAATAGCGATAAGATATAGCATATCTTTTAGTACATTTATTTAAAGAACATATATCATATGATAAATATTCAGGAAACATTTCTATTGGACCAGTTATTAAGTATCTTGTTTCCATCTTTTCAATGGCTTCTTTAAAGGTATATGAAGAAAATGGAATGATACTTGGTATATCAGTAATAAAGACATATAGATAATAACTACCATCTCTATTTTTTACTAAACTAATAGCGTCATCTAAACATTCACTACCTGGTGTATCAATACTAATAGTTGGTAGATATGTATAGTCTACTCTTTTGGTATTATAATATGGGGTAGTAAAATGTTCTTTCTTAGCACTAGGACTTGTAGTAATATTAACGTTATATTTTCTAACTAAGTATTCAAGATCTAATTTGTAACTATCTTCTAGATAACTAACTAGAGTTTTAATGTGCTTTTTAGGTAAATATTCTTTTAAGTGTTTTATATATTTACTTTTATTGCTTGTTAGTAATTTATCTTTATCATATTCTAAAAATAACATAATAACATTACTATAATACATAATATCTTCTTCATTAGTTAGTTCTACATAATTATTTAATAGTTCTTCAAATATATGTTTTATATAATTATCATAATCAATATCCATTAGAATCTTTCTTATATAATCTAATCTTCTTTCATTATATATTAATTTAGTTATTACTTCATAGTATTGTTCTTTCCTTATAACTTTAATTTTATTTCTAATAAGAATAGATATATTTTTCAAAGCATGGATGATATATCCTACTTGTTCAGTATATATTGCCGTTATTGGAACAGTAGCATAAGCATATTTTCTAGCTAATTTATCGATATATTTTAATTCTTCGATATCGTTTGACTTATCAATATAATTATAGATATCTTCAATATAAGATATAGCATTTATATAATCAATATTATCAAGGCATTCATGGATACTAGTAAATATTTGTTCTATATAAGACATAGTTATTCTCCAATATTATTTTCTTTTAAGATACTTAAGAAGGCATCAGTTGGTATTTCAACATGGCCAATTGTTTTCATTTTCTTTTTACCTTCTTTTTGCTTCTCTAATAGTTTTCTTTTTCTAGTAATATCGCCACCATAACATTTGGCTAAAACATTTTTACGCATAGCTTTAATATCACTTCGGGCAATAGCTTTACTACCTATTACAGCTTGAATTGGTACTTCAAACATTTGCCTTGGAATTATTTCTTTTAAGTTATCAACAATGGTTCTACCTCTTTTATAAGCAAAGTCTTTATGAACAATAACACTTAGGGCATCTACTATTTCACCATTTAATAATATATCCATTTTTACTAAATCACTAACTTTATAACCAATTAATTCATAGTCAAATGAAGCATAGCCTTTCGTATATGATTTTAGTTTATCAAAGAAGTCATATACTATCTCTGATAGAGGTACTTCATAATGAATACTTACTCTTTGACTATCAATATATTCGGTACTGATATAGTTTCCTCTTTTTTCTTGACATAGTTCCATAATACTACCAATATAGTTATTAGGTACAAAGATATTGGTTTTAATATATGGTTCTTTAATATCTTTTATTTTTACTTTATCAGGAAAATTAGCAGGATTATCAACATAAATTACTTCTCCTGAGGTAAGGGTTATTTCATAATTAACAGAGGGAGCGGTAGCAATTATTTCTACTCCAAACTCTCTTTCAATTCTTTCAGTAATAATTTCTAGGTGCAATAAGCCTAAGAAACCGCAACGAAAACCAAAGCCTAAGGTTGATGATGTTTCTGGTTCATATACGAGTGATGAATCATTTAGTTTTAGTTTTTCTAGGGCTTCTCTTAATGATGGATATTTTTTAGAATCTATTGGATATAGTCCGCAGAAAACCATGGGGTTCATTTTCTTATATCCTGGTAATGCTTCATCTAGATTATCACTTTCTAAGGTTATAGTATCTCCGACTAATACTGTATCTATTGATTTAATGCTACCACATAGATAACCTACTTCACCAATACTAAGAGTGTCTGTTTTAGTTTCTTCCGGTGTATGATAGCCTAGTTCTGTTATTTCATAAGTGGCTTTAGTAGTAAACATTTTTATTTTATCACCTTTTTTAACAGTACCAGATACTACTCTAATTAACGCTACAACGCCACGATATGAGTCAAAATAACTATCAAATATTAAACATCTTAATTTATTATCTTTATATTTATCTATTGGTGATGGTATTTTAGTGATAATGGCTTCAACTAATTTATCTATTCCTACTCCAGTTTTAGCGGATGTTAAGATTATTTCATCTTCCTTAAAGCCAAATGTATCCATTAATTCTTTTTTTCTAAGTTCAATATCAGCATTTGGTAAATCTATTTTATTAATAACGGGTATTATATCTAGATTATTTTCAAGTGCTAGATATGTATTGGCTAGAGTTTGGGCTTCTATTCCTTGTGAAGCATCTACTACTAAGATAGCGCCTTCACAGGCAGCCATTGATCTTGATACTTCATAGGTAAAGTCAACGTGACCCGGAGTATCAATTAAGTTTAATAAATAACCATTATAATTAATTCTAACAGCATTTAATTTAATAGTTATTCCTCTTTCTCTTTCAATATCCATACTATCTAGTAGTTGATCTTTCATTTCTCTTTTACTAACCGTATTAGTGTATTCTAATATTCTATCTGCTAAAGTACTTTTACCATGATCGATATGTGCAATTATACAAAAGTTTCTTATTTTATTGTAATCCATATACATCAGCCCTTCTTTTTAAATTATACCAAATTACTTAATAAATTACTACTTTTTTTGTTAGATAATAATAGAAAAAGAGCTTATATTTTGCTCTTATATTTAATTTATCTTCGATAAAATAATTTCTGCGACAGTTGTGGCTTCTCCGGTAGCAGTAGTTAATTGATATGAATGCTTTTTAATGATATCACCACAGGCATAAACGTTAGGGACACTTGTCATATAATCAGTATCCGTTATGATAAAGTTGTTTTCTTTATCTAGTGAATAGATATCACTATTAGGAATACTACCTATTGTTATAAAGACACATTTAGCTTTTATTTCTTTACCGGTATCTAATAATACTGAATCTATTTTATCATTAACTAAGTTATATTTTACAATATTAGAGTTAAATAATACTTCGATATTTTCTCTTTTTAATACTTTATTTATATCACCTTTTTCCGCTCTAAAATAGTCTTTTCTTATTACCATTCTTACTTTACGACATATTTTAGATAGGTATAGGGCTTCTTTAATAGCAGATGCACCACCACCCACTACTACTACTTCTTCATCTTTATATAGAGTACCATCACATAAACCACAATAACTAATTCCTTTACCAATTAGTTTACGATCATCTTTAGTTAGCATTTTAGCGGTTCTTCCGGTAGCAATTACAACAAATCGACATTTTATTTCTTTAGTAGGTGTTTTAAGTATTTTGGTTTCTTTCTTTAAATCCGCTTCGATTACTTCTTCATATAAATAATCAACATCTAAATTATTTACTTGTTTATATACTTCATTACCTAGTGTTGGTCCATCTATTTCGATAAATCCTGGATAATTTTCAATAGTTGCTATTTTATTTAATTGTCCTCCAGGAGTATCTTTTTCTATTACTAGAGGATTTACTCCTCCTCTTTTTAGATATAGAGCACATGTCATACCTGCTATTCCTGATCCTATTATTACTACATCATATTCTAACATTATTTTGCCTCTTTTCTTTTATTATATATTAATCCAATAATGCCTATTATAATTATTACTATAGATACTATTTGACTTATTCTAAATATTCCTAAATATAAACTATCAGTTCTTAGTCCTTCGATAAAGAATCTTCCTATTCCATACCATATTAAATATATAAATGTTAGGGTTCCATCTTTGCTATTTTTTAATAATCTTCGAATAATTACTAGCAAGATAAAGCCTAATAAGCACCATAGTGATTCATAGAAGAATGTTGGATGATAATAATTCCCATTTATATACATTCCTTTAATAATAAAGTTAGGGATATGAATCTTCTTTAAGAATTCTAGGGTTACTATTCCACCATGGGCTTCTTGATTAAAGAAATTACCCCATCTACCAATGGCTTGAGCTAATATTAGACTAGGCACTATCATATCTGTTAATTTACCTAGGGCAATATTCTTTTTTTTGGTTTGATATGCTAGCGTTATAAGGCCTCCTATTATACCACCATATATAGCTAGTCCACCTTCCCATACATACAATATCGATAGAGGGTTAGATAAATATGGTTTAATATTAAAGATAACATAATATATTCTAGCACCTATTATTCCCCATATTATAGTATAGAATGCTATGTCTATAATGGTATCTTTACTTATATTTTGTTTACTTGCTTCTTTCATTAATAAATATAAGCCAATAATTATTCCAGTAGCGATTAGTACCGAATACCAATATATATGAAAATTACCAATACTTAATATTGTTCTATTCATTATTTCCTTACCTTTCTATTTATTATTGGTTTTATTACCATACCTTCCATTAATATATTTAATAAAGATATTATAACAGCTATAAAGAATGACATAAATATACCATGTATTTCAAACTTATTTCCTAGTATAAAATCAGTTATATATAATATTAATACATTAATTAGTGGATAAAATAGTCCTAAACTAATAGCAGTTATTGGTAATGTTACGTAAAATATTATTGGTTTTATAGTTTGATTTAGGACATATATTATTATTGATGCTAAGAGAGCATATAATCCAAAATGACTATTATCTATATATAGTGATTTAAATAATACTGATACTGTTATTAATACAATGGCATATCCTATCATATATATTAACCATTCAATAATAGGATTGTTAATTAACTTCTTACTGTTATTATTTTTATTATTCATGTTATCACCATTTTAATTATATCATTATTTATATTCTAAGTAAATAATAATAAAAGAAGTAGGTTCAACATATTCCTACTTCTTACTATCAAATTTCTTTCTTAATTCTGTGTTTAATATTTGTTTTCTAAGTCTTATACTTTCAGGTGTAACTTCAACTAATTCATCTTGGTTAATATAATCTAAGCAATACTCTAGAGTTAATGGACGTGGTCTTTTTAAAACAACAGTATGATCACTTCCGGCTGCTCTAGTATTAGTTAATTGCTTTCCTTTAACAACGTTAACTGCTAAGTCATTTTCACGATTACATTCTCCAACTATCATACCTTCATATACTTCACAACCAGGTTCGATAAACATAATTCCACGGTCTTCTAGATTACCAATTGAGTATGCTGTAGCTTTACCATTTTCCATAGAAACTAGAACGCCTAATTTTCTTTCTCCTACTAGACTACTCTTTTGTGGACGATATTCTTTGAAACTATGGTTGATTATACCATAACCTTTAGTCATAGTCATAAAATCTGTTGAAAAGCCGATTAATCCACGTGATGGAATTGTATATGTTAATCTAACTAAATTATTAACATTAGTCATATTATCCATTTCACCACTTCTTAGTCCTAGAGCTTCAATAACATTTCCAACGCTTTCTTCTGGTACTTCGATTTGTAAGTCTTCAAATGGTTCACATACAACACCATCGATTTCTTTTAGAATAACTTCAGGTTTTGATACTTGTAATTCAAAACCTTCACGTCGCATATTTTCAATCAAGATAGATAAATGTAATTCACCACGACCTGATACTGTCCATGACTCATTAGAAGCTTTTTCTACTTTTAAACTAACGTCTCTTTGAGTCTCTCTAAATAATCTTTCTTCAATTTTACTAGCTGTTACGATTTTACCTTCACGACCAACAAATGGTGAATTATTTGTCATGAATGTCATCTTTAATGTTGGTTCATCAATTCTTAAGATTGGTAATGGTTCTTCTTTGCCGACATCACATATTGTCTCACCAACAGAAATATCTGCTAGACCGGCAATAGCGACAATGTCTCCGGCATGGGCTTCTTGTATTTCGATTCTTTTAAGACCTAAAAAGCCAAATAATTTTTGAATTCTAAACTGCTTAATGCTTCCATCTAGTCTAACACAAGATACCATTTCATTTACTTTAATAGTTCCTGATTTAACTAGCCCAATACCTATTCTTCCAACATAATCATTATAGTCTAATAGAGCAGGTTGGAATTGTAAATTACCTTCTTTGTTTACTTTAGGTTCTGGTATTTCATCAATTATTAATCTAAATATATCATCATAGGACTCTTGTTGTGTACTAATATCTGGATCAAGACTTGCTGTTCCGTTTAAAGCTGATACATAAGCAACTTTAAAATCTAATTGTTCATCAGTTGCGCCTAATTCAATAAATAAATCTATTACTTCATCAATTACTTTACTAATTCTAGCAGTTGGTTTATCTACTTTATTAATTACAACGATTGGTTTAACATTAGCTTCTAAAGCCTTTTTTAGAACGAATCTTGTTTGTGGCATTGTTCCTTCATATGCATCTACTACTAATAAAACACCATCAACCATATTCATAATTCTTTCTACTTCACCACCAAAGTCAGCATGACCTGGAGTATCTAGAATATTAATACGATAGCCATCAAAATTAATAGCGGTAGTTTTAGCAAGAATAGTGATTCCTCTTTCCCTTTCGATATCGTTTGAGTCCATTACTCTATCTTCTACTGTTTCGTTATCTCTAAATGTATGTGATTTCTTTAATAATTGATCAACTAATGTTGTTTTACCATGGTCAACGTGAGCAATTATTGCAATATTTCTAATATTCATATTTTACACCTCTTTTTTTACAGATATTAATTATATCACTTTTTCGACAAATGTCTAGAAAAATTTTTAATTAATTCTACTATATAGTAAAAAAAATGCTTGTTAGGCATTATTTTTATATTTCTTCTATTTTAATATTTCTATTATGTTTAATACTTTCCCAATTACATTTTTTTATGAATAAGCAGGCAACATTAACAGGTAGCCAACTTAATATAAACAAATTAAAGAAAAGTATTCCACCAATATTGTCTTTAATGCTTTTGTTACATCTTTTTAGTAAGAATATCCTAAAGAAAACCCCTACTGCATATGTACATAATGACATTATTAATGTACCAGCAATGTTATTAATAGTTAGGTTTTGATAGTTAATAAGCAAAATTAGCATGGCTAGTATCGAAGCAATACTACTTATTACTTGAATAATTATGGCTATATAATAGATAGCAATATCAAAGCATTCAAAGTTTTTATTTTCTACGCTAGTTTTAATAAGTTTAGGAAAATATTCTTTTATGCATTCCATATTACCAACAGACCATCTTTTTCTTTGCTTTAATGATGGAATAAATTTATTGACTTGTTCATCGTAGGTAATCGCTTCATCATTAAAGGCTATTTTTACACCGTTGATAGCACATATGGCAACGAATTCAATGTCTTCAGTAAGTGTTTTAGGATTATAACCATTTTTATCAACTATTTCTTTTTTTATAACGAAGCCTGTGCCATTTATAAAAGCAGATTTTCCTAGATTATATCTAGCTTTATTAAGAAATAAGTTTTGAATATAGTACATTAGAGCGTAACTACAACTAAGCCAACTATCGCTGATATTTTTAGTATCTCTAAAACCTTGTATTACTGAATACCCCATGTTTAGACTATCATTCATTTTACTCAAGAAATCTTTATGGACTATATTATCAGCATCAAATATAGCATAGGCATCAATATTTTTTTCTTTTTTTAATTTTCTAAAAGCAAATCTAAGAACTTCTCCTTTAGATTTTACTTTATCAGTACATAAAATAATGTTAGCGCCCGCATCTTTAGCTATCTTTTCAGTATTATCAGTACAGTTATTTATAACTACATATATTTCATAATTTTCCTTAGGATAATTTTGCTTTTTTAAACTATTAATTAAATTAGCAATTACAGATTCTTCATTTCTTGCCGCAATTACAATTGCAAAATTATTTTTCTTATCTTCTATAATCTTTTCTTTCTTTTTCTTAAATATACCTAATGCAATAATAATAAAGTATGCAAAATATAACATAGATATTATTGTAATAGTATAAATTATAATTCTTAATAATAACATTTTTTCACCGCCATAAGTTGTACTACCATAAATAGTACAACTAAATAATACATCGGTATTGGGTAAAAGTCAACATTATTATGAATATTTGTATAATTTTGTAAACTTGACAATTTTTGGTATATAAAAAATAATTTAAAGATTTAATCTCTAAACTAATTTTAACTTATTAGATATTACTTAATATTTCTTACTTATTGTTTTCTATGTCTTTTATTTCATCAATACTTTTGCCTGTTATGGAAGATATTACTTCATATTTAAATCCTTGTTTTAGCATATTGCTTACTATTTCTCTAGTAGTTTGGTCAATCTTTGCAGTGCTTTCTTCTTTAAGTTTGTCTGTTTCCTCTTTAAGTTTATCTGTTTCCTCTTTAAGCTGTTTTATCTTTTCTGAGTTTTCTTCTTTAAGCTGTTCTAACTTCTCGGCTTCTTCTTTAGCTTGCTTAATTCTTTTTTCATAGTCTTTAATAGTACTATCAAAGCAAGATTGTTCCATTTGAGTTAATTCTTCTATTGTTAATAAATCACTGTTGTCATATAAAGATTTAACGTTATCCATAAATATTTCATTCTCCTTTTTACTAAAGAAATTACCAGATACCTTACTCATTTCCATAGAATTTGCACAATATAATAGGGCTCCGAGTAAGATAATAGGATCATTTCTTAAATCACTTTCATTATAATATAGTTGATAACATTTAGCAATATTTAATTCAAATATTTTAAATTGAATATCTTCTTTGTAATATACTTTATTACTCTTTTCTTCTCTTAATTCGTATATTTCTAGTGGTGAGACATCATCGCCTGTATTATAGGCATTAATATTAATTTGATTTAATAAAAGATTTAGTTCATAATTAGTTCCCTTAGTGGTTCTTCGGCCATATAAAGAAGTAACATAAGAGAAGTTTTTTCTTCTACTAAAGGCATTGGAATATCGGTTTAATTCTAAATTAATTAATCCACCATCACCAATTCTGACTATGAAATCACATCTTTTTAGTTTTTCATTTTTTTTAATAACTGGAATTTCATTGACTATTAAAATCATATTATCTTTAAGTAGGTCATAATTTATTCCTGTTATAGTAGATATTAACCGAGACATTAATTCGGTACTGCGACCAAACACCGATTTAAAACCTATATCATAAGTAAGAATTCTTGTATTGTCTAATTTATGTTTTAATGCTAACACTTTTTTACCTCCTTTTATGGTAATCTATCATAGAGAGAATTACTAGTCAAATTTAAATATTTAAAATCAGCATAAAATTATGCACATATTTTAAATATTGGTAATAAATTGGTTGCAGATATTTAAAATTAGAAAAAAACACCTCTCTAATATTAGAGAAGTGATTAATTTAATCAAAAATTTATATTTTTAACTAACAATCTAGATTATGATATACGTTTTGTACATCATCAAGGTCTTCTAGTGATTCAATTAATGATTGAGCTCTTTCACTTAATTCATCGTCTAGAGCAATATAGTTATCGGGAACAAATGATACTTCTGACATAATAAAGTTAGTATATCCCATATTTTCTAGAGTTTCTTTAACACTAATGAAGTTTTCAGGTTTAGTATAAATTACATAGCTATCTTCTTCACTTACTAAGTCTTCGATATCTAATTCTAGAGCATCTTCCATTAATTTATCCTCATCATATTCTTTATCTAAGATTAGTACTCCACGACGTTTAAATAAATAACTAACTGAGCCATCAGTACCTAGGTTTCCTCCTCTTTTTGTTAGTGTACTTCTAACAAATGAGGCTGTTCTATTACGATTATCTGTTAAGCAGTCAATCATTATGGCAATACCACCTGGACCATAGCCTTCATATCTAACTGCTTCGTAGTTTTCATCAGCACCTTTACTTTTAGCTTTATCGATAGCTGATTGAATATTATTTTTAGGCATATTTTCGCCTTTTGCTTTTTCAATAACCATTCTTAATGAAGCATTGTTGACTGGATCCGGATCACCTGATTTAGCAGCTACATAGATTTCTTTGGCTAATTTTTGAAATATTTTACTACGTTCTGCATCAATAGCGCCTTTTTTTCTTTTTATTGTTGACCATTTTGAATGTCCTGACATAATTTTTCCTCCTTAAAAATTAAAATCTCTAGTTAATTATAACATAATTCTTTTATTTTATTCAATATAAGTTAATAAAACAGGTGCTAAAATAATTAATAATAGTAGTGGAACAAAGAAAAATACTGATATAACACTAATTTTAATTGGTACTTTGGATATTTCAGCTTTCACTTCTAGTTTTTTCTTTTCACGTAAGTAGTCTATTTGATTATTTAATGTTTCAATAATACCACTACCATATACATTAGATTGTGCAATAGATAATATAATATTATTTATGGAGTCTGATGGTATATATCGTTGCATATATTCTAAACTTTCAGTAAGACTTTTACCATATTTTACTTCAACTAGAGCATTAGAAAATTCATTAGACAATAATCCGTTGACATTGGCTATTGTTATTGATATAGCTTCATCTAGATTCCTACCTGTTTCTAATGATAAAGTTAATACTTCAAAGAAATGAATGGACTCACTTTCTAAATCTATTCTTCTTTTATTTATTTTATTATCTAAAAATATTTTTTCGAATAGATAGTAATAGATAATTGTTAAAATTGGTGCTATTACAAAGCCAATATTAAATAAATCTAAGGCAACGAGAAAGACAACAACTGAACTTATAATACGACTATTAATAAAGTTAATAGCAGTAATATTTTTTTTCTTACCTAATAGATTTAACTTCTTATCTATTCTTTTTATTTCTTTTTTACTTAATATTTTTTTTGATAAATCACTGTCTTTCATATATCTACACCCTTACTTTTATTATTTTTTGTAGTAAATATGCGTATGCTATAAACATTAGAGCCATTATAAATAATATAATATAACCAATGGTACTAGAAAATAATGGTTCAAAGTATCCAGGACTTACAAGGTATATTATTGCTACAAAAATAAATGGTACTAATAACAATATTTTAACAACAGCATTGGAACTTGCTGTCGAGTTTTTTAATTCTTCTTTTAATTTTTTCTTATCAAATAAAGTTTTTTCAATGGAAGAAAAGACATTAATGATATTACCACCAGTCTTATTTAAGATAGTTAAAGATGATGATAAGTATCTAGCTTCTTCAATGTTGATTCTTTTGGCGAATCTATCAAATACTATTTCTGTTGACAAGCCATATTTCATATCACGATACATTTTTTTAAATTCCATATTAATTGGTTCAGGTAATTCTTTGGAAGCTATTTCAACAGCTTGGATAGTAGATTTACCGGCTTTAAAAGCGTTATTCATAATTATTATGGCTCTTAGCATATCGTTTTCAATAGATTTTTTTCTTTTTCTTCGATCATAAACTAGATATATATCAAGAATATAGAAACCAAATGTTAGGACTATTAAAACGCTTAGTAAAGATATTCTTTCCCATTTAAAGATAGTATCTATTATTTCTAAGAAAAGCAAAACAAAACTAATAATAATTTTATTGGTAACAAAGTCGGCAGCTTCCATATCTTCACCATAAATAACGTATTTTTCATACTTTAAGCATGTTTTAGGAAATATTTTATTAGTATATTTTCTTAATCTTTTTACTAATTTTTTATATCTTAGCATTAAGCCTTCTAATACTGAGATAGTCTCAGAATTAACTGGTTCAACACTATATTTACCTATTCTTCTTTCAAATCTTAAAGCAATGTTTTGTCTTATTAAAAAGATGATAATTATTAAAACAAAAATCATTACAAGTATTTGCATAATTAAAGATATTAAATTACCCATCTTTTTACCTTCTTCCTTTTAATTGTTTAATTCACATGTATATTCTTTATCTTGATAATATTTAATTAGATTATCATATGTATATGTATTTATGTCTGTGTTCCAATTGTCATTTTTAAGATCATTAATCTCACCTTCATATATAGTAGTAATTATGAGACCATCATCATCATAAGAATTTTTATATATACCACTTTGAGTAGTATTTAATTCGTTTTTAGCAGTTGTATATTTATCATTATCAAAGTAATAATATGCTGACAAATCACGTAGCCAAACTAAATTGTTTTTATCAAAAGCTATAGTAATAATATTGTTTTGTGAATAATTATCTGTATCATCATTTTTATTACATATTAAATTAGAATATTTTATTATCTCAGTATTTGGTTTTTTATCTACTTCACTCTTTTTGGTATATAAATAATACTTAGTTCCTAAGAAAACACTTATAATTATTATTAAGACTATTCCAATATAACCTATTATTTTTCCTTTTGTCATTCTATCACTTATTCCCCAAAAATGTCTACTAATTCTATTCCTTTTCGTTTAATTTTATCATATACTTTAGGAATATAATTATAAACAACAAATTCACCTTTAACTAAGCCATCCTCGGATAGTCCTTGTTGTTTATAGGCAAATATTTCTTTTATTATAATTTCGTTATTTTTAAGTCCGGCTATTTCAGATATTGAGGTAATTTTTCTTTTACCATCAGATAATCTGTCTATTTGAACAACTATATCGATAGCATTTTCAATATATCCGCGGATAGCAGGAATTGGCAAGTCCATATCATTCATAAGAAGCATAGTTTCTAGTCGGTTAATGGCATCAACTGGTGAGTTAGCGTGTAATGTGGTAATAGAACCTTCATGTCCGGTATTCATGGCTTGCATCATATCAAAGGCTTCTTTACCTCTAACCTCTCCGACAATAATACGATCGGGACGCATTCTTAGAGAGTTCTTAACTAAGTCTCTAATGGTTACTTCCCCTTCTCCTTCATAGTTGACACTTCTTGTTTCAAGGGAGATAACATGACTTTGCTTTAATCTTAATTCAGCAGCGTCTTCAATAGTAATAATACGTTCATGGTCCTCGATGAAACCACTTAGCATATTTAATAATGTTGTTTTACCGGTACCTGTACCACCACTAATAATAATGTTTAATTTAGCTTTAACAGCAGCGTCTAGGAAAGTAGCCATTTTAGCAGTTAAAGAGCCCATACGTAATAAGTCTTCAATACCTTCGAGATTCTTAGCAAACTTTCTAATAGTTAGAACTGGTCCTTTTAAGGAAAGTGGTGGGATGATAGCATTTAATCTTGAGCCATCCCTTAATCTAGCATCAACCATAGGGTTAGCGGCATCGATAGTTCTTCCTAATGGTTGGACAATTCTTTGAATAGTTCTAATAATGTGTTTTTCATTAATAAATGATACTGATTCATCTTTGACTAGTTTGCCGTCTATTTCAACATAGATATCAGATGGTCCATTAACCATTATTTCAGTAATACTATCATTATCTAGTAAGTCGGTTAGTGGTCCATAACCATTTATTTCATTTTGAATAAGATTAAAGATATATTTTCTTTCAAGATATCCTAAATCATATCCGGCTAGAGTGACATCGATTTCATCATTAATATATTGTTCTAACATTACTCCTTCTGGAACACTATTATCTACTAGATTTTGAATTATTTTATTTCTTAAACTATCTAATAGGCTTTTATCTTGAAAGACATCATAATCTTTTACATTAGCTATTTTTTCACCTTTATTAGGCTTTACGCCAAATGCTTCAGTTAGTTTTTTCTTATTACTCATCACTATCATGTCCTTCCATATTTAATATATTCGTAGCTAATTTCTTTAAGTTATTTATATCTCTTTGATAAGTATTATTAATACTATTATTTAGGGTTAAGATATCACCTGCTAGAAGATATTTATTAATATTTTTAATATAGAAGCTTTTAGAGATAGTATAATCAATATTAGTTCTAATTATTGTTCTAATATCAAATAGTGATAAGTAATCTGTTCTATGGTTAATAGAATTATTTAATATTGTTAAGTAATTTGTTTTTTCGTTATCTTTAAATATACTAACAAGACTTTTCATATTTTTTAAATCAACAATATCATTAGTGATAACATATAAACTTGTATCGACATTATCTAAGACTACTAGGTTTGTTTCATCAAGAGCATGATTAGTATCAACGATAACGATATCATATTCTGCCTTAGCTAGTTTAAATACCGCTTTAATATATTTACTATCTATTCTTGTCGCAAGTCTAGGATCTTTAACTGAGGGAATGACATCAATATTTTTATTATAGTTAACTATATAGTCATTTAAAGAAGTAAATCTATTATTACTAATACTATCTATTAACATAAAGATATCTTTTTTATTATTAATATCTAGATATGTTGATATACCACCTGAATATAGGTCTAAGTCAATTAGTAAAACTTTTTTCTTCATTAAACTATAAATACCTGCTAGAGAGATAGCTAATGTAGTCTTTCCAACGCCACCTTTAACGGAATTAATGCTAATAATTTTACCAGCCATATAAACACCTTCTTATTTTATTCTTTCTATTATTTTTTTATCATCTTTGATATATGCTTCATATTTGTTGTTAATATCAAATAGTTTTATATTAACAATATTACTTATTATTCCTTTTACTTGATAACTAACGTTTAGATATACTTTGTTATTTTCTATTTTAAATGCTTCAATATTTAGTTCTTTATTATTTAATTTTAGTAGTTCTTTACTAGTATCAATAATATCTTCTTCATCTAGATGATCGAGGCAATGTTCTAGAACCATATAACTAACATCATTTATTTCATTATTGGTTAATATTAAGTTTCCAATATCGATTAGTAAAGTCATTATTATGAAAAAGATGGGAAGTAGTATAATAAACATTACTAATACTTGACCTTTCCTATTCATTTGGCACGACTCTTTCTACTGATATAGTAAATGGATTTCCAAGAATACGATAGGCTCCCGGGGTAATTAACTTAACATCTTCAGTAATGGTTATTTTAGAATATTCTTGATCAGTATTAATGTTAATTTCAACATCAGGATAAGTTTCTTTTATTTTATCGATAGTCGTACCATTTTGATACATTCTAATGATGTCGGCGCTTTGATTTTCTAGTGAATTCTTATGATTGAATACAACACCAAAGTCAACAATAACAAATAAAATCATAAGAAATATTGGTAAAATTAAAACAAATTCCACTAATGCTTGACCTTTCCTATTCATATTATCAACCACTTTTCTACTATAACAATTATAGCAAAGAAATAGATAAAAAACAATTAAAATATATTAATTATTTAAAATTAGTATAAATAAAAAAGATGAACGATTTTACTCATTCATCTTTGATTATTACTTTTTACTTTTAGGTTTATCGTTTTTAGGAGCATTTACTTGTTGTTTTTCTTCGTTGTCTTCTTTAAATATTAGATAGATAAGGCCAATAATTACTAATATTATTAATACAATTATTATATATTTAGATGTATTATTTGTTTTATTTTCACTTGGTTCATTATCTTTACTACTGTTATTGCTTGGTTTTGGAGTATCATTTTTATCTTCATTTGGTGTATTATCATTAACAGTATTATTTGTAGGTACAATGTTTACTTGCTCTTGTTCTGCTTCTTTTCTAACAACTGTGATGAAGTAATCTTTAGTCTCGCCATTTTCTGCAACAACGGTTATTTTAATGACATTGCTACCAACACTTAATTTTTCAGGAATATCCATTGATACTACTGAGCCAATATTTTCAGCAGTGGCTTTAACATCAATACTTTCAATATCGTTTTCTACTTCAATAGTATATTCGTATACTCCTTCAACTAATTCAATTGTATTATCTCCTACTGTCAAATCTTTTAAGTTATTATTACTTGAAGCATTGATGGTGATATTTAATGGTGTTAGAGAATTTTCTTTAACATCATTAAGTCCAACAACATATTTAGTATTATCTAGAGTAATAGTTGTTGTATCAGCGGCTTCTTTAGCTTTGAAAGTAAGTCTTAATACTTCGTATTCTCCTTCTTGATAACCATTAGCCATGTTAGTTAAATAGATAAATCTATCATCTACTACTTTTCCTACCCAATAGTCAGTGTTATCATCAGGCATTTCAGCTTCATCTAGCATTTCTTTTTCAATACCTAGTAATTCTAATTTAGTTTTATCATAGTTTAGAGTTCCTTCGAAACCACTAAGTCCTGATTTTCCTACTTTAATAATATAACTTATGGTAAATTCATCACCAGTTGTGATAGTTTCACTGTCAGTAGTTAATTTAGCATTAACGATAGTATCGTTTTCATCTAAATCAGATGGTTCAACATCCCATGTTTTTTGTTTGATTACTTCAACAACGTGAGCTAAATCAGCTAAGCTTACTTCACCATCTTTATCAATATCTAATGATAAATCTTCAGAGTCTTCTACGCCATAGTTATCATCTAACCATTTTTGAACATCTTCTAAATCTAGAATACCATCATTATTAGTATCTCCTAGAATAGCAAATGTATATGTTGCTGTATTTTCAGATTCATAACTAGTGCTTGTTAATGTTATAACTAGATTACTAGAAACAACATCAGTATCTAATACTTCTGTTTCATCTAGATAAGTTAATGTATAAGTAATTTCATCTGTTAAAGCTTTATCTAAGAAGGCTTTAACGTCAGCAACTGTCATAGCAGTATCTTTAGATAAAACTTTAGTATATACATATCCTTCTTTGTTATTTTCACTTGTAAATAATAAGTCTACGTTAGTTTGATTAGCAATATCATTTAATACTTCATCATTATAAGCATAATCTTGATATGCAACTTTTATAGTATTTGTATATTCTACTGGCTCTTCAGCTAGGCCTTCAACAGTGATATTAGTAGTGTATTCATATTCACCGCCTATTTTTTTTAAATAATCTAGGATGATATCATTGCCTTCACTATCTTTAGCAAAGTTAGCATCTACTATTTCTAATCCTGTATATTTTTGACCATTAATTATATATTCTTTAGTTGGTAATAATTCATTTGTTGTTAAGATACTTATTAGCATTAATTTATCAGTATCTTGGTAATCTTCTGGTACTTTTACTACTCCGTCAGTATCTTCAAGAATAGTAAGTTTACCTGCTCTTTCCATTACTACTTTAGTATGTAGTTCAGTAGAAGCACTATACTCTAATTTTAATGTTGTACTATCTACTAGAGTATCATCTTCATATAATTCTAGAGTAATACTATATACGCCATTAAAATTATCAGCATACCCTTCTACTCCATATAATGTAAGTAGATATCCTTCTTCACTATTTAGTTTTGCTGCTAAATCAGTGTCAGTTACTACTCCTTCATATATGTTCTCAGTTGTTTCATCTAAGTAAGTATATTCTTCTTTATATCTTATTTGGTAATTACCATCTTGTTTTATTTCATATAAGTCATTACTTTTTATAGTAATTGTTGGGCTATATTGAGTTTCATTATTAATATTTATATTTGAATCAAACTTTGTACTTTCGTCTTCAGCAAATACTAGACCAACAGATGATAATTCAGAAACAACTAAACATAAAACTAAAAACATCTTTGTTAGTTTTGTTAATTTTTTCTTCATTTTTCTTCTTCCTTTCTTTTTCTATGTAATAAAATGACTAAAAAGATTTAATATTTATGCTCCTTTTATCATTTTCAAGTTAAGTATATCATATATTTTGACTTTTTCGCATTGCTTGACACAAAGTTGACACTAAAAAAGCGAGTTATTCACTCACTTTTGTTTGAATATAACTAATTTTAGCGTCCACCTGCTGATCCACCGCCACCGAAGGAACCGCCGCCACCGCCACCAGAAGAGAATCCGCCTCCTCCAGATGAGTATGATTGGGCTGCACTTCTAGCGCTGCTAGCAGCATTAACACTTCTAACTGATATATTATTAATAAAGACAATTGTATCTAAATTTACTCCAGAATTTGCGGTATATTCTGTAAATTCTTGTGGATATAAATTCTTTAATTGTTTAGCAACTTTGCTGGCAGTACCAAATAAGTATGCAAACATTAAATATTCATCCCATAAATGTACTTCCATAACTTCTTTAGTATCCATTCTTGAGAATTCATCTAAATATAATTTAAGCCCATATAGTTTACAAGAATCATCATAGATTTTATCATCCATAACATTTCTTTTTTTACATTCAGCTTTATTAGTTCTTTTATAGATATGCCCTTCACTTTTTAACTTATTTATTTCTGTAGATTCAAACTTTTTAATTAAATCAAAGAATTTTTCATAGTTCTTACGACACCATTTTTCTAATTCTTTTGATTCTAGATAACCATCAACTGATGCTTTGTACATATAATCAAATAGTTTTTCTTCTAAAGAATTATCAAAAGTATTTTGCTTAGTCATATCAATAATACCAGTTTCTTTATTAAACATTCCTTTTATTTCAGTTTTAAAACTTATTTTCTCTTCTTTTACCCATTTTAATATGATAGCTCCGAGAATGTTTGTATTGCTGGTATTAGCGAATTTATTTAAACTAATTAAAGCATTAGCATAATAGATATCTTTATTACATGGAATATCTCTAAACATTGGAGTATTCTTTTTATCTATTTTTTTATTATTAACATAACCATAGCCACTTTCAATACCGGCTTTAATACCTATAAATGTGAAGAATGCTGCTATTAATATTGGAAACATAGTTGCGATAAAGTCAATAATTCGCTCGAATAATGATGGTTTTTCATAATTATTATCGTAATCATAATCGAATGTACCATCTTCAGCCATATTATAAACATCATCAAAATTTTCAAATTTATCAACAGAGAAATCAGTTTTAAATGTTTCTTGTGGATATTTAACAAGCATTGTTACATAATCATTATATAACCCTTCTTCATTTATCATATATATTTTGCCGTCTTTTACATAAGCGTATCCTTTATAGCCATAACCCCAGACATCTAAAGTATCTGGAAATTCATAATATGATGATATTGTAGCTGAAAAGGCATTAGCTGTAATTGATGGCATTAGAGTAAAATAAGTAATTTGACTATCACTAGTATTAAAGACAAAATTAGATAACTTATATGTTAAGGTAAATGTATGCCTTTTGAAATCATATTTACCAAAACATAATTCTAAACCATTAGAAACATAATTAATACCATAGTATCCTTTTTTAGCACTTAGTGATTCATTAGGATTCCACGTTTTATATGTTAGTTCTTGGTTATCCATTGATACTTTAAAATCAGTTAATTCAATACCCTCCATATTTAACATTGATTTATACCATTCAGAACCACCAGAAGCTTTAACATCCCATATTTCTTGGACATCGGCACTACCATCTTCATTAATATTAATATTCATATCAACTTTATAGATAGTATCAGCTTTGACAGAGAATGGTACTAACATAAACATTAAGAATAAAATAATTTTCTTTTTCATAATTCCCCTTAAATGTTATTAAAATTTAACTTTTGGTGTTTTTCTATCTTCTTCATCGATTTTAAAATATTCGTATTTTTTAAATTTAAACATATTAGCAACGATGTTTGATGGGAACATTTCAACAATATTATTGAATTGCATAGCTGAATCGTTATAGAATTGTCTAGAGTATGTTATTTTATCTTCGGTTTCCTTTAAGTCTTTTTGTAATGATAAAAAGTTTTCATTAGCTTTTAATTCAGGATATGCTTCAGATAATGCAAATAATTTATTAAGAGCTCCTGTTAATTGGTTGTTAGCATCTACTTTTTCATTGATTGAAGTAGCACTAACAGCTTTATTTCTAGCTTCTATTACTTCTTTTAAAGTATTTTCTTCATGTTTAGCATAACCTTTTACTGTTTCAACTAAGTTAGGTATTAAATCAGCTCTTCTTTTTAATTGAATATCAACTTGACTAAATTGATTATCAACTTTGTTTCTAGAATTTACTAATTTATTATATACACCAATCATATATAATACTAAAAGAACTACTATTACTAATATTATAATTAATGCAGTCATGATACTCCTCCTTTCATTATAATTATATATTAAATTTATAACTTTTACTAGATTATTTAGAATAATATTTTTATTTATTGTTTGTTATTACTTTTTCTAAAAATATTTTGTCATTAAATGCGCCACGTTTACTATTTTTTTGGTTAGCAGCAGCGATAATATCCTCTAAACATTTATCTTCTAATTTAGCTAGCGATTTAATGACTTCTAACATATCTGCTAGTTCCTCAATTCTATCTTTGCCACTAGATTCTAGAACTTCCTGATATTCTTCGTATAACTTTTTTTCTAATTCTTGCTTATATTCTTCGTTAGTTAATATTCTAGTAATTGGTGTTTCTCCATTACTCTTAATAATATTAGGAATATTATCTCTAACTAATTTATTGTATGTTTTCTCCATATTAAGTATGCTCCTTTCTATAGTAAAAATAGCACAAAAAAAGACTTTATTCAAGTCTTATGTTTCAATATTGGTGACCCGTACGGGATTTGAACCCATGAATGCATGCGTGAAAGGCATGTGTGTTGAACCACTTCACCAACGGGCCATTTAACAAAATGGTGGGCCTGAATGGACTTGAACCATCGACCTCACGCTTATCAGGCGTGCGCTCTAACCACCTGAGCTACAAGCCCATCTGCATTGCTTTTTAATTATACCATACAAGAAATATATTTGCAAGTATTTTTTAAAACAATAAAAATGGTGGGGCGTTAGGGATTCGAACCCTAGACCCACTGATTAAGAGTCAGTTGCTCTACCAACTGAGCTAAGGAGACACAACAATCAAATGACAATACTAATTATATCATAATTTTTTGTTTTGTGAAGAGGTAAATTGTAATTTTTATAAAAAAAATCTACTTTTCGGTAGATTTATTCATTAAATAGTCAACTATTTTGTTAAGATTTATACAATGAGAGGCTTTAAATAAAACAATATCATCTTTTTTTAATTCTTTTTCTAGAGCTTGATAACTATCACTTTCTTTAGAGAAATAGTAAATGTTATCAGGATTATACCCTAGTTTAATAGCTTCTAGGCCAATATATTTAGCCATGTCTCCAACTAAGAATAGTTTATCAATCTTATTAGCAATTACTATTGGAGCAATACTACGGTGAATACTTTCTCCATATTTATCTAGTTCGAGGATATCTCCTAAGACAGCTATTTTCCTTTTAGAACTTTTACCTATTAGATCTAAAGAGTTTTTTACGGAGTCATAACTAGCATTATAACTATCATCTATTATAGTATAGCCCATACTTGTTTCTTTTACTTCTAATCTATTTTTTGATGATTCTAAGTTTTTTAAACCTTTTATTTTATCTTTTACTCCTAAATAATCACATATAGCATATCCAACTAGGTAATTATAGATACTAGCTCTTCCACCTTGAGGTAATAATACTTCTTCTTTTTCGTTAACAAGAAAACTAGATGAGAACATATCTTCTTGAATATTACTAGCCATATAATCACTTTGATTATTAATACCTATTGTTATAACTTTAGTTTTTATTTCATCTTTATGCTCATGTAATAAGTCGTTATCATTATTAATTACTAATACGCCATCTTTATCTAGGCCCTCTAATATTTCTAATTTAGCTTTTAGAATATTTTCTCTTGAGCCTAAATTACCAATGTGAGCTGTTCCGATATTTGTAATGATAGCTATGTTAGGTTTAGCAATATTAGTTAGGGTACTTATTTCTCCAAAATGATTCATGCCCATTTCTACTACTAAGATATCTTCATCTTTTAGAGATAGTATTGTTAGAGGTAATCCTAGATGATTATTCATATTACCTTGTGTTTTATGTACTTTATATTTACTTTGTAATAAGGCACTTACCATATCTTTAGTACTAGTTTTACCAACACTACCAGTAATAGCAATTACTTTTCCTTGATATAGACTACGTTTATAGCGAGCTAATTCTTGTAAGCATTTTAATGTATCAGTAACAATGATAATAGTTTTATCTTGATACTTATTAATGTCTACATATTTAGGATTACTTATTATAACTGCTTTAGCACCTTTTTCTAGAGCACTTTCTGTATATTTATTACCATCGTTATTCTCTCCTACTATGGCAACGTAAACATCATCTTTTTCAATTTTTCTTGAATCAATTACAAAATTATCAAGAGTTATTTCTTTATTACCAATAACTTCTCCATGACATAATTTTATTATATCTTTAGCATATATCATAATTAGTCCTTTCTGGCTATTAATTTATTGATTTTTATGCCTTTATTACTAAATTTTTCTTCATACTCAGTCATAATATTATCAACATCATTTAAACTGTGTAAGTCATTAGTCATAAATTCAATATTATAGCCATGATTAGTTAAACTTTCTAGTGAAAAGTTAAATAAATTAATATTATCTGTTTTCATTATTATATATTTATTATTTTTAAAAATATGTTCATATTTATCTAAAAAGACATAACTTGTTAATCTTCTTTTATAGTGCCTGTCTTTAGGCCATGGGTCAGAAAAGTTTAGATAGATTCTGTCGACTTCGTGGTCAAATACTTCTTCTATTCTTTTAGCGTCCATCCGAACGAGTTTTAGATTATTAAGTTCTAATTCATTAGATTTTTGAATGGCACGAACTAGAACACTGTCATATTTTTCTATTCCTATAAAGTTAATATTAGGATATTTTATAGCGTTTTCAACAATAAACTTACCTTTACCTATTCCTATTTCGATATATATTGGATTATCATTATTAAATACTTTATTCCAATTACCTTTATTTATATATGGGTCTTCAACATAATAAAGACCTTTTATAATTATTTCATTAGCACCTTTTACATTTTTTAATCTCATAAGTACTCCTTTACTGAATTATATTATATCATTAAATTATATAAATTAAAATAACATCTATGTTTTATTAGATGTTATTCATATTATTATTTATTTTTACCTAGAGTAATACTTGTCGTTGTTTCTTTATTATTTCTAATATAGGTTATGTTTATTTTATCTCCTACTTCATATTTGTATAGTTCATATCTAAATTCTGCTAGTGAAGAGATTGATTTATCGTTTAGTTTTGTTATAACATCGCCTTTTTGTAATTTAGCTTTTTCAGCAGGAGAGTCTTTGACAACTTCGATAATTACGACACCATCATTAACATTTTCCGGTAAAGTTATACGGTATTGCCATAATGCGTATGTTTCAGTTGCATCAACCATGCTGATACCAACATATGGTCTTTGAATTGTTTCACCTTTTTCAATTTTTCCGGCAAAATCTAAGGCATCTTCAATTGGGATAGCAAAGCCCATGCCTTCAACTTCATCTTGAACTATTTTCAATGAGATTATACCTATTACTTCACCATTTACATTACATAATGGTCCACCACTATTACCGGGATTAACAGCAGCATCTATTTGTAATACTTTCATATAGTAATCATAAGTATTCCCTGAATGGCTAACGCCAACCATTCTATCTTTTCCAGAGATAATTCCTTTTGTAACTGTGCCAATATATTCTTTACCCATAGGAGAACCAACGGTAAATATAGTATCACCTAATTTAATATCATTACTGCTACCTATTGATACAACACCAGTTGAAGAACTAATATCCATTGATAATACTGCAATATCCGAATATGCTTCTCCTCCTACGATAACAGCATCCACAAATGTTCCATCGTTAAAACCAACTTTTACTTTGTCTGCACCCTCTATAACATGATTATTTGTCATTATATAGGCTTTTTTATTGTCTTCTTTATAGATAAATCCTGTCCCAGTAGATTTTAAAGTATCATTACTATATGACATAATTATTACTGTCTTATTATATACTTTATCTACTGATGATGAGATACTAGTTTCCACTAATGATGATTCAGTGATATTTTTGATAACGCTTTCTACCGGAGTGTTTGATACAACGATATATGCTCCCAACATAGAACATACTAATGATAATAAAATTGTTGTTATTAATAATATGCCGGCGTTATTACCTTTTTTTGCTTTTTTCTTTTCTAATATTTGTTCTTCCATTATTATAACCTCTTTCTATAAATCTAATAAATCTAAATAATTTTTAGGAATACCCATTCTATCTAATATTTTTTCTATTGGGATAGAATCAATTCTTGAATCTAGTAATTCTTTTTCATAATCTATTTCTTTTAACATTATTCTAAAGTCTTCTTTTCTGAGTAAGTACTTTAACATTATTATAACCGCAAAAATATCATTCTTACCATAAATATACTCATCATCCATTTTAAAGATATTTAGTTTTTCATGATATTCAGTGTCAGGTATTACTTTTTCTGTTTTATGATCAAACATAATATCTTCGTGAGCACATAAATTACGATAGTTAGCTAGTATTGGTAAGAAGTCTTCAAGGTATTCTGTGCTAACATTAAAGATTGATGCTATTTCGATTTGATCTTCTTTTTTTAATACCGAATATAATTCACAAACAATTCCAAAAGATAATACTTTTACCAATACCCACATAGGAACATAACCATAATTTTTGATATAGTGTAATGTGGCATTATGTTTAGTACCGTTGATACGAACTTGTCTTTTCATTTTTTCTATTAAATCTTTTACTCTTCTTACTTTACTACGATCTTCAGTAAAGTTTTTGAAATTTAAATAATCTTTTTCTTGATAACCATATTTTTTAGATAGCTGATAAGAAGTTATAGACTTTAATTGATTTTCAATAATTAATAGATATTTAAATATTATATTTCGCATAGATCTATCAAATAAAAATAATGCATATAGTTCTTTAAATGTTGAGCCTTTGACAAATGTTTTGTCACTATATGAATTCATAAGTAGAAGACGATAACCATTAATAAAGAAATAGTTTTCTCTTAGTAATATTTCTTTAGTTTCTTCTTCATCTTCAATTATTAGGCCTTTTCTTTTTAATATTTCTACTTGTTCTTCTATTGTTTTAAATTCTTTTTTCATGCTTTATACCACACCCTATTTATTCATCTATGTATATTTTCTTACTATTTAAGTATACTACATTTTTTTAATTATTTAAATATTTTTTTATACCTTTGACAATAGAAATTGATAATTGTTCTTGATAGTCTTTATTTATTAATTGTTTTTTATCACTATAGTTAGATAAGAATCCGGCTTCAATTAAGACTCCCGGGATATCGATATGGCGGTACATATAATAACTATTATCTTTTTTTAAATCTCGAACATTCTTTATATCACTCTTTAAAGTTTCGGTTAAAGTTTGAGCTAGAGTTTTATTTTCTGGTAATTTAGAGTTATAGAATACTTGTAATCCGCGCCATTTGTCTTCAGTAGTAGAATTTAAATGAATTGATAAGTATAAATTACACTTTGAGGAGTTTATTATCATAGCTCGTTTATATAAATCATTCCTTTTACGCATGGTGGTACTTTTAGTTAATTCATAGTCGCCATCTCTTGTTAAAACAATGTATGCTCCATGTGATACTAGTTCTTTACTAATGGCATTTACTATTTCTAGGTTAATATTTTTTTCGTGGGTGTTTCCAGCGATGGCCCCACTGTCAACACCTCCATGTCCGGCATCTAAACATATTGTCTTGCCTAGTAATGATTGGTCTTTAACAATAGCATTTACTTTAGAGAAACTAAATATTAAAATAAAAAACATAACTATCATTAGAGATTTATATTTATTCATATATAATCACCTAATTAAGTATATGTTTTTGGATGTTATTATAACTAATCTTAAATATGTAAGAATAGCAGCATTTTAATATTTTTATTCAAAAGTCCTTTCATAGGAATATTTGTATTTATTATCCATAAATTTCTCTATACTTTTCTATAATTTTTCTACGTTCTACTTCAGTTGTAGATTTGCCAATTATACAATTATAAAGTTTTCGTTTTATTTCTTTAGTTAATGACATGCCCTCTTGAGCCATTGCACCATCTACTTTTTTTATTTTTTCTTGTATTTCTTGTTCTGTTTGCTTTTTATTATTAATTAAAATCACTCGCTTTCTTAAGCCTTTTTGATGTATATATTATACCATAAATTGCTTAATATATCATCAGTTTTAGGATAATAAGAACACTTATCATATTGTAATTATATATCAATATTTTTAGACCTTTCCATTAAATTGTTATGTACATCTCCCTTTACTTTTATATAATCTAAAAATTCGTTTAAGTACTTTAGCATTTTTTCATTATATATTGTCAATGTATACTTTCGACCATTGCAAATTTTTAGATTTAGTATCTTTTTATTATTTGAATCACATAAGTTGACATCTAGATTAATGATATAGTAATCATCTCTTTTGACAATTTTATAAAATGCAATATTACTATATGCGGACTCTAAAAACAGAGAATCACCATCATTTTTATATGCTTCGCTACTATTAATAAACCAACTATATGTATTATCTTCAACTATTTTTGCAATTTTAAATAATATTTTTAGATCATTAGTTTCAAATGAAAATTCATATTTTGGATTTAGATAATTATTAAATATTTTTATTGCACTTGAATCATTATTTATTGCGTCAAGTAAAAAGGTTCCATCTAGAAACAATTCAGGGCCAAAATAGCTTTTAATTTTTATAGATTCGTCTAAACCATTCCTAATTACTCTATTTTTTTCGTAATTTACTAATATCCAGTCATCAGGAATATAATCATCAACAATAATCATTTCATTTGAATTGAAAAAATTTAAAGAATTATTATAACTAGTAAAATAATACTTCATATTTTTTATTTCAATAATTGCATATATTTCAAATTCTTTGACATCTATTCCTTTTTCATATTGAAATATCTTATATTTATGTAAAAATTTTTTTATATTTGCTATTTTAGCCCTCATTTTTTATCTTCCTCCTTAACGTTTAATTTTAAAATTGAAAAGGTACTTAATAAACTTATTCTATTTATCAATTTCCGTATAATCTATAATACTATTATTGTCAAAATCATAATCAATCAGTAATATTTTTGTCTCCCCTTTATAATATGCCATAAATGATAAGTATGGTTTGTTATCTATTATGATAAAATTACCAAAGTCGTTATAGAAGTAATAGTCAGGGAACTTTTCTTTAAATATTTTTTTAATAGTATCATTATTACTTGTTATAGTTTTTAGTTCATTACTATATTTTGAGTTAGAAAAGTTTTTTTTATATCCTATTAAACTTCTTAATATATAAGTAAATTTATTATCTTGTAAGAATTCAGTACTGTTTTGATATTTATATAAATCTATGATAGCATCTACTAAAAAGATAGTATCATCATCGTTATAATAGCCTATTTTAGTTCTTTTAGTTAGACTTTCTATTACTTTTTGAGTATCTTCAAAACTATATCCCATATCTAACCATATTTTTTTGAAGTAGGTATCACTTTCAAAGAACCATTTATTTATTTCTTCTTGACTATAGATATATTCAAGGGCTTCTAATATTAATGGTGCTGGTGAATAAGCTTCTATTTCTTTAGTAAAATATTTACCTGAATATAATTCAGCACCCGCTTCGGTAATAAAGTTTGTTTCAATACTAAGTATTTCACATTGGGAAGAATAGTTTGTTTGAATAATATACTTATTATCACATTTATATAAATGGTATCGATAGTTATTACTATTAAATGAATAATCAATAAAATGAGTTAGTTCATGATATAGAGTTCCGGTATCTTTTTCTCCTAAGTTTATTCTAGTATTACCATCTTCATATGTTGCAGCTACTCCAGGATCTAAATCATCAGTATAAACAATATTTAGTTCTTTTAATTTCTTTAATAAACTTATTTCATTTAGATATTTTTTATTATCAATAATTATTTCAAATATATCTAATACTTGTTTTTTATAATCTAATAATTTATCATTGTTTTCTATTATATAAGCATATTTATTAAAGAAATCAATATTATCTTTTATTTTAGTTTCCATACTTTTTAATTCATATTTATCTATTATTTCATTAGTGTTAATATCTAGTTCTTCTTTAGTATTAATATTAATTTCTGGATTGGTTCCTAGTAGATAAATATAAGTATTAAATACGGTAGTGGCAACAATATAATTTTCTTTAACTATTATTTTATCATAGATATTACTTGTTATTTTTTTACCATTGCGATATAGTGTTTTATTATAATTAGTATCTGAAACGTTGCAATAATTATTATATGGACATTCTATATATTCAAATTCTGGGGATATTTTTTCTAGTTTATTATTTGTAAAATAGAATGTTTGAGTAGTTGTATTATATTCTTTATATATATTATTATTTATAAAATAAGTTATACTTCCTGTTTTTATTTCTTTACCTTCTTTATTATATATTTTACTAGTACTTTCGTTTTCGTTATAAGTATAAGATATTATATATTCTCCTTCTTTGGCAAATGTGTTAGCACTTAATATTTTATTATTTATATATAAAACACTATTTTCATTATCTGAACCCATTATTATATCAGTAAATAGTTCTTCATAATATAGCATACATTTATCAATAATTATATTATTTTTTTTATCTAGTAGTTTACCTCCTACTTCACAACTAGTATTATCCATATGATATTTATTATTTATTTTAGTGTTATTTTTATATATCTTATCATTGTATATATAAATAGTTTCATTGTCTTTAGATATTACTAAGTTTCTATCTATATTAATATCTTTTATAACTATTTCTTTTTTAATCGTGTCATATATATCATATTTATCATTAAATTTAATAATTATATACTTTGATTCTTCATTTTCTATTTCAGTAGATATATATTCATCAAAGTTAGTGTATACTTCTTCTTTAGTATTTAAGTTTATTATTTTATTATATTGCTTATCTTTAAATGTCATAATTAAGTTATCATTTATTATTTGGCATAGATATAGTTCTTTATCGTTAAAGTAATCTGGTAATGTATATATTTCATTCATATTGCTGTTATATACTTTATTATCTATTATTAAGTATTTAGTATTATTATATAGTGATGTTAGATATTTACCGGTAATTATTTCTTTACCGTTCTTATCAATAACTAGCGTTTTATCTTCATTAGTTATTATTATATAGTTATTATATATACTATATTCAGTAAGTTTATCTTCATAAGTATATAGTTTATTCTGAGATAAGTCATAGGTAGTAAAACCATTATCATTTTTAATGATATAAAAGTCATTACCTACTTCGACATTAAGACTATTTATAACTATTGTGTTGTTAATATTTAATACTGGTTCTTTTAAATTACTTTTCTTTGGTAGTAATAAGTAAGTAGTTGTTCCTATACTTATACCTAATATAATTACTAAGATTATAACTATTATTTTCTTTTTCTTCATATAATCATCCTATTCTATTTTTATTATAACATAAATACTTCTTAAACAAATAAAAAGCATAATTTAATTAGAACTTTACATCTAATTAGTTATGCTTTTTTACTAATACTCTCTTTTTAGGAGAGATAGATATTCTTGATCTTTCTTCTAGAGTATCTTGTATATTTTTGCTATAGGCAAATAAATTGTTTTTTATATAATGACCTAGATAACCATTATTGTTTAGGCATCTTTCATCAATTCTTTCTCTACTTAAGAAGATGTTTGGTAAGAATGGATTATTATCTTTTAAAATATCAAAATCAGTATAGATAGTATTTTCTAATAGTTTATAGCCGGATTTGTAAGTAATATATTCATATACTTTATAAGAATATAATTTAGAATCATAGTTGTTAGTTTCTTCTACGACAAATTTAGTGCCATTACTTCTAGTATAAGTTTTTGTTTTATCATTTAGTTTATTTACAATTTCTTTATTGTCTACAATAGCATATATTCTACCATTTTCATCAATTACTCCTGTACCTAAGAAACCTTTACTTGTTTGAGAACTTGTTTTAATATTTTCTTCAGAGAATATATGAGTAGTTATTACTCTTAAGTTATATATACTTATTGATTTATCATATTCAGATAATTTCTTTTTTATAGTTTCTAATTTCTTACTATTTCCATATTTAGAATATCTATTCTTTTCTCTAAGCAGTTCTTCTTTTTCTTCATACATAGACATGTTTTTATTTAAGCCAAATGTTGCATATACTATTTGAGGATTTAGGTTGTCTAATGGAGAGATGATATATTTTATTACTTTTTGTTTACCTATTATTTGACAATCACATTCTGTTATTAGGAATTCTGTGCCATCATCTCTTTTGAATATGCAAATAGGTCCGGTATATTCTTTGGAAATTGAAGCTTGCTTTACTAATCTGTTTATTGCTTCATCATCTAGATTAGATAGTAACGTATAGTCTGTTATTTGTTCATTTGTTCCTGGAGTATATCTTTTTAAAAAGAAAGGTTTATTGAAAGAAACATCTAAAGACTTACTGTAGGAATTACCATGACTACCAATATCAATAGTAATATCTATTGGGTAATATTTACTATTTAATTTAACAATATTCCAAGCATGATTAAGTATTCTATTTTTAGGTTTACTTTGACCAAAATATCCTTCGACAAACATGCATTCTATTTCTACTTGATCACATAGTTCTTTTAATATCATAGCATATCCACCGCAAGTCGTTTTAGTAGTATATAAGCCTGTTAGGTTTCTTATATCGTATTCATCAGCATGTCGATATTTATTATCATAAATAATTTTTGTTCTTATTTCATTTAAGAAATATACTAGTATTTGTTCTTTAGTCCAATTCTTATGAATTCTTTTAATTATATTATTTATTTCTTCAGATATTAAAAATACTTGGTCAATAGTATACAGATTACTATATTTATGAATATATTTACTACCAATATCATTTTTTAATCTTTGCTTATCATAACCACCTTCTATTTTGACTAGAGTTCTTGAGTAGTCAATAATATTATTAAGTAATTCTACTTTAGAATCTTTAATGTTAGGGATAGTTATAATAATTATTTTATGGGGATATTTAATTAATAAATCATTTGCTTTGGCAATTACTTCTTCATTTATTGTTTTAGAATTGATAGTTAGACATTCTGACATGTTATAACACTTCCTTTAATGCCTACTATAATACTATATATCTAATTATTTAGCAATTAATTTTTTTCAAATACTGTTAGTTTATTGTTGCTATCAACGGTTGCTAAGATAATATTATTATAGTTAGTATATCCTAAAACTTTTAATTCTTTATCTAACCAAGATTTATCTTTTTTTATTTTAGTTAGTGTTTTTTCCATAACTTTAGTATCTATGATGACATTATAAACTAGTCCGGTATTGGTTAATTTAGCTTTTACATCTTTCTTAGTAGCAGGTTGTTCTAGTTCTTTAGGAAGAAATGATATTTTACCATTAGTTTCCATAATAGCATAATCAATATTTGTTATATCATAATATCCCATAATTCTAGCTTCAGATAATAATTCATTAATATCTAGATTAGTTTTTCTTAGATTATCAGTTATTATTTTACCTTTATCAATTAATGTTGTAGCGCGTCCATTAAAGAATATTCGTAGTTTAATACTTTTTTGACATACTTTAGATATTAAAACAGATATTGTTGTATAGATAATTAATGATAAGATACCAGCAAAGAAATCTTTTTCAATATCTAGTGAGATATCTGCAACAATGCTACCAATGGTTATACCAGTAATATAGTCATAAAAATTCATTTGAGATAGTTGTTTCTTACCTATTATTTTTATTAAGATAAATAATATAACTAGAGTTGAGAATGTTCTTATTATTATTTTTATTGTTTCTGTATCCATATTTTCACCATTTATATTATTAGCAGTTTAAATATTTTTATAAGAAAAAACAAGATAATTATTAATTACCTTGTAATTTATCTTCCAGTAATGCTAGTCTTTCTTGCTCTTTAGCTAAGTCCTCTTTTTCTTTATTAACGATATTAGCAGGAGCTTTAGCAACATAGTTTTCATTACTTAATAGTTTTTTTCTTCTTTCGATAGAACTTTCTAATTTCTCTTTTTCTTTTAATAAGTTTTCTAATTCTTTTTCTTTACTATCTGTTGTATCAAACATATATTTTATTTCATAGTTAGTTGTTTTAACTTCTATTCCTTCTTGAGAATTATCTTCAGTTATGTTAGATACTTTTAATAGTTTTAATATTATGTCAGCATAATTACCTTTGAAGTATACTTTAGCATCTTTTGGTATTTGATGTTCTTGTTTAGTATTACGTACTTTAACAATAAACTCAATAACATTATCTAACTCTTTAGAGTCTTCGTATACTTCTTCTTGCTGATATGTTGGATAAGGTGCTAACATGATAGATTCACTATCTTTTATTGGTAGCATTTGAAATATTTCTTCAGTTACATAAGGCATAAATGGATGTAGCATTTTAATAATATTACTTAATACTTTATATAGAACACTTTTAGTAGTATTATTCATATTTATTTTAGCTAATTCAATATACCAGTCACAGAAGTCATCCCAAATAAAACTATATAGTTCACTACCAACAACATTAAATTCATAATTATCCATATGTTTTCTTATATTCTTAATTAAATTATTACATTTTGTTAAGATCCATTTATCAGCGATAGATAAGTCATTTAATGTATAGGTATCTTTGGTTAAATCTTCAATATTCATAAGAACAAATCTTGAGGCATTCCATAACTTATTAATAAAGTTCCATGTTGATGATACTTTTTCTTCATCATATCTTAAATCCATACCGGGTGCTGTTGAGGTTGCTAAGAAGAATCTTAGGGAATCACAACCATATTTTTCAATAACATCCATAGGGTCAACACCATTACCTAGTGATTTAGACATCTTTCGGCCTTCTTTATCTCTAATTAAGCCATGAATTAAGCAATCTTTAAATGGTCTTTGATTAGTGAATTCTAGTCCTTGGAATGTCATTCTATTAACCCAGAATGGTATGATGTCATAACCAGTAACTAGGACATTATTAGGATAATATCTTTTTAATAAGTCCGTATTGTTAGGCCAACCTAGTGTTGAGAATGGCCATAGGGCACTACTAAACCAAGTATCTAAGACATCACTATCTTGAACCCAACCTTCTTCTTTAGGGGCTTCTAGACCAACATATACTTCTTCACCTTTATACCAAGCAGGAATACGATGCCCCCACCATAATTGTCTTGATATACACCAGTCATAAGTTATTTCCATCCAATGATTCATTACTTTTTCAAATCTTTCAGGTACAAAGTTTACTTTAGTGTCTTTATTTTGTTGATTTTCTAATACTCTATCAGCTAGTGGACGCATTTTAACAAACCATTGTTTAGATAGATAAGGTTCAACCATAACGTCAGTTCTTTCAGAGTGGCCAACACTATGTGTAATTGGTTCAATACTGATTAATAAGCCTTTTTCTTGTAAATCGTTAACTAATTTTTCACGGCATTCAAAACGATCTAGTCCTTGATACTTACCGGCGTTTTCGTTCATCGTACCGTTAGGATTTATTACTACTATTCTTTCTAAGTTATGTCTATTACCGACTTCAAAATCGTTAGGATCATGGGCAGGAGTAATTTTAACGACACCTGTACCAAATTCAGGATCAGCATGTTCGTCAGTAATTACAGGGATTAATTTATTAACTATTGGTAGAACAACATTTTTACCAACATATTTTTTATATCTTTCATCATCTTTGTTAACTGCTACGGCAGTATCGCCAAATAGTGTTTCAGGTCTTGTTGTGGCAACTTCTAGATATTCATCACTACCTTCTAACATATATTTAATATGATAAAAAGCACCGGCAACATCTTTATAGATAACTTCTTCATTGGATAAAGCAGTCATGGCTTCAGGATCCCAATTGATTATTCTTTCACCACGATAAATTAGTCCTTTGTTATATAAGTCAACAAATACTTTTTTTACTGCATCTGATAATCCTTCATCAAGTGTAAATCTTTCTTTAGAATAATCTAGACTAAGTCCTAATTTAGCCCATTGGGTATGAATGTTTTCAGCATATTCATTTTTCCAACTCCATGCATGTTTTAACCATTCTTCTCTATCCATTTCTCTTGGTTTAATACCCATAGATTTTAGTTTTTTATCAACTTTAGCTTGGGTAGCAATTCCAGCATGGTCCATTCCTGGTAACCATAATGCGTCATAACCATCCATTCTTTTATATCTAATAATTATATCTTGTAAAGTAGTATCCCAAGCATGTCCTAAGTGTAATTTTCCGGTAACATTAGGAGGTGGTATAACAATACAAAATGGTTCTTTAGTTAAATCACCACTTGTAAAGTAATTATTACTTTTCCATTTTTCATATTTTCCTTCTTCTACTTCTTTATGATTATATTTCTTTTCAAGCATATTATGCACCTATCTTTCTTTTCAAATAATTATTTAAAACGTTCTCTATTTGTTTAAAGAAGCTTTCTATTTTATTATCAGTAAATACTAATGAATCAATTAGTTTAGTAATATAGTTTTCATTAGCAATCATGACATAACTATAACTATAATTAATATCAAATATATTAGATAATACTACTAAGATGTTATCAGCATTATTTTCTGCTACTTTTTGTTCAACTCTTCTAAATATTTTAAAGTCACTATAAGCCATTTGTGATGGGAATTCGTCTATTCTATTATCTAGATACGGTGAGTTTAGAACCATCTTAAAAGTGTCTATTTTATGGACGTCTTTAATGACATTACAATAGGCAGCCATTTTATCATCAATATTCTTTGGTAAACCATTTTTATTATGACAATATATAGCTACTTTAATAATATTATCGTATTTAGTATCAGGAGTTATTTTTCTAATTAATCCTTCATCAAATAATATTTCAATAGATCTCATTGAATAATCTTCTTCACTATTTTCTAAGTTATAGTTATTAGTGTTTTCAAATCCTCCTATTTCATGAAATAAAGCTATTAATTTACAAACAACTATTTCTTCTTCAGTAAATATATTTAGATTAGTTGCTAATTCTTCTGCTAAAGCCATCATTCTAATACTATGAAAATATTTAGTTTTTACCATAATATTATTCATATCAAATTTCTTTATATATTCTTCAAAATATTTCATTAATCGACTACTTTTCACACTACGACACTTCTCTTTCTTTTTATTAAGTATATAATAAATATTAATTATTTTCAATATAATAAACAAAAAAGATAGTACCAGAAAAGGACGAACTTATCGTGGTACCACCTTTATTTGTAATATATATTACCTCTTAGTTGTTAATGAAACTACCCAAAACATCTTACTATTAATTCAGATATTTACTTGCAAGCTACTTTCAACTACTTTTATCAAAGATAACTTACAGCTAATGTTATCTATCTCTTGTGAATATTATAGTTTACTCCTCTTGGTCAACGTTTTATGTACAAATTATAGCATATTATTTTTTATTATTCAATTGTTTTATTTACTTCTACCGTTATTTTTTTTAGCTTCTTCATATAAATATCTTTTAACACTTGGTGTTAGTTTTTGAGTTAGTTCAGTGATAATAGCATTTATATCTTTATATTTTGCTAAATCTTCATCTGGTTGATTACCATTTAAATAGCTTATATACTTTTTACTACCATATACTTCAATAGTATTAGTGTTTTTATTTTTAACTACGGCAAGTCTATTTAGTTTTGGATCATTGTATTCACAGATAACACTATTATTATTGTTGACATTAGCAGTTTTAGTGCCTCCAACAAAGGTTGCTGATTTTAAAACTTCGCCAATAGGTATTAGTTTATTATCATCAAAGCTTGTTTCTTCTAATACTTGTGGTATACCATCTTGATATATCATTTTTAGAACATGTTCTTCGTTATATAATCTACACGATACATATAGTGGTATAGTCATATCAGTTCTAAATCTAGGTATATAGATATTATTTATTTTAGTATCAAGTATATGTAGGATATCATCAATATCTTGTTCAATATTATTTGATGAAATATTATCAATTAAACTGATTACATCATTTGTTAGTTCCATATTATTTATGGCTTCTAATAATTTTCCATATAGAATGTTTAATCTAATAGTATCTTGTAGTGAACTAGTATTTGCTAAGACTACAGATATTTTTTCGTTAAGACTATGTACTAATTTAGCAGATCTTTGTTCTTTCCTAGCACTTTTTAGTCTTGCTACTAATTCATTATAGATAGGGCCAAATTCTTTTTTACCACATAAAGCATATAAATTATTTAATTCTGTACTAGTAGGTCCTAGTAAATCTTGATAATTATTTTTAAGTTCTGATAATAATTTACTGTCTTGTTCATATTGAAGATATATATTACTTAGATAAGTATCAAATTCAGCTATTAAACCGTCTAGCTTTTCTGTTGATAGTCTTTCAGTTAATTCAGCTATTTTATTTTCAATATCTTTTCCTAAAGCACCATAGTTATTACTATATTTATTTAATACTTGAGCCATTCTTTCTTTAAATATTTTAGAAGTTGCTGATAGTAATCTATTATAGATATCTTTAATATTATATTGCATACCATAGTTATTAACAGGGATATATCCTTCATTAATTAAATCATTTTTTTCAATACCTGTGTATCTACAAAAAACATCTTCTATCTCTTTTAATCTTCTAATTACTTCATTACGACGTGAATTGCTTATTCTATCTATTTGTTCTTTAGTAAGATTTTTATTCATTAAGTCGATATCAATATCATCTATAACAAAGTTTATTATATTATATATTTCTGTTACCCACTTAGGTAATGATTCGTCATATCCAACAACCATTTCTTTTAATTCTTTTATTTTTAATTCTTTATATGATAATTTAGGACCAGTCATACTTGATGATGGGTATTTTGATTTTAATAATTCATAAGCTAAATTTATTTCTTGAGCTAATCTTACATCACCATTATGATCTGGATGATTTAACATCATTTTTTTACGGTAATTGGTTCTTAAGTCGTTTTCGGTATAGTTAGCTGGTAATCCTAATATTTTCATGGCTAGTTCTTTAGTCATAGTTTGATAATTTTCTCTCATATATATAACTCCTATTCTGATATTAATTATATAGTAAAATATAAATATTTGCAATAGAAAACAAGCCATGATAGCTTGTTATTTAGTTAATAGTTCTTTTAAATCATTCTCTAGTTTAGATACGTCATTAGGGGACATGAAAGCAAATACAGCATTATTATATTTACTTAAGATATTTGCATCATTAATAGTTAATTTATGTCCATTTGGTAATTTAGATATAATTATATCTGATGTTATGTCGGGATAATCCTCTTGTTTTTCTCTAGCAGGATGAATATCCATAATATAGGCTTCATCAACAGTTTTGAAGATATTTACAAAATCACTTGCAAATTCTTTAGTTCGAGTGAATGTATGTGGTTGAAATATAGTGATAATTTTCTTGTCAGGATATTTTTGCCTAATTGAATTAATAGTAGCTTGAACTTCTTTAGGATGATGGGCATAGTCATCAATAATAATATTATCTTTAACGATAGTTTCGGTAAATCTACGGCGAGCGCCTTTAAATGTTTGGAACTCTTTATTTACTAATTCTGAGGCAATATTTTCTAGATAACAAATAGTAATAACCGCTAGAGCATCATATAATTGATGAATACCATAGATTGGTAGGTCAAAGTGGCCATATGACTTGTTATTAGTTAGAACATCAAAACTTATGCCGTTACTTTTATATTCTATATTTATGGCACGAATATTATTATTTTCATTTAGGCCATAATAAATAGTTTCTTTACTTGGTTTAAATTTATTAATATATTTATCATCACCACACATAACAACCATTTTAGTTGCTTTATTAGCATATTCTGTATAAGCATCAATAATATCATCAATATCTTTATAATAGTCAACATGATCTAAATCAATATTAGTTATAACAGCATAATATGGAGTATATGCTAGAAAATGGCGGCGATATTCGCATGATTCTAGAACAAAAAACTCATTTTTCTTATCAGCATAGCCTTGACCATCACCAATTAGGTAATTAGCACCTTTAATATTACCTAGAACATGGGCAGTCATAGAGGTTGTTGTTGTTTTCCCATGACAGCCAGCAATACAGATAGTTTTATATTTTTCTGTTAAGATACCAACCATTTCGTTATATTCATATATTGGTAGATTCAACTTTTTAGCGGCAATTAATTCCTCATTATCAGGAGTAATAGAGGCTCCCTTAATAATTATCATATTGTCAGTAATATTATCTTTATTATAAGTTAACATCTTTATATTATTTTCTATTAATCCTTTTTCTGTGAAGAAATGTTTATCAACATCACTTCCTTGAACATCATTACCTAATCTTTTTAAGATAATTGCTAGTGATGACATTCCAGCCCCTTTTATTCCTATAAAATGATACATACTAATCGTCCTTTCATACTTCTATTTACTAATACAGATATTACTTTTACCTATTTCTTTAATATAATCATTTAAAGTATAAGTAGTTGAATCAGTACTAGTAACAAACTTTTTATTCTCAATACTTGTTTGATATAATTTACCTAATTCATAATTTAAGTCTAAGTCATCAAAACTTTCTTGTTCATAATTTCCTTGATTACAATATTTTATAGTATAACCATTAACAGTTATATTATTTTGATAATTAATTAGTTTATAAGATAGTTTATTATTTTTTACTGTATATGTTAAGTCTAGATGTAAATTATCTTCATTAGTTATATCTATACTATCTAACTTAGTAGCTTTTTCATCATATAATTCAATAGTTGAAGTGCTGCCACATGACTTATTATTAGATACTACTAGATAGTCTCCTAGTTGTGTGATAGTACCTAGACAAGATACTTTATTTTTTAATACTTCTTTATCATTAATTAATAAAGTCATCGTGTCTTCATCTCTTTTAGTAGTTATAGTATATTTACTATTTATTTTAATATATCTAACATCATTTCTAACTAGTGATAAATCAATATCAGTAAATACATTAGTTACATTATCTTTTCTTGTTTTTAAGAAGTTACCACATACATATCCTTTAGTTGTTTGACTTACACCACTAGTATATTTAGTGTATGTTACATAGTACCAGTTATCACAGATATCAGTTTTGGTTTCACTGATACTTAGTAAATTTACTTTACTGCCACAGGCTAAGCGGTCAATTCTATTTCCACTTTCTTTATCTCTTACGGATAGTGTTGTTTCATCATCTTCACAAATATAGTAATAAGTTCCTTCTTCGTCTTCAATAACGGGTGGAGTTTCTACTACTTCATTAACAAGATTTGTCTTAATATTATTCTTTTTATTATTTTTGTTATTTAACATTAATGCTCCAGCTACTAAGACAACAATAAGTATTACAATAATTAAAATCATATATTTAGTTTTATTTTTCATATTATTCCTTTCTTTATATCTGTTTAATTATATGCATGTTTCTTTTCTTATATTGTATCAAATAATTAATTAAAATTACATCTATTTTTAATGCTTTACATAAATTTATTTATTATCTTCTAAGTCAAAGATGATATCTCTTAGTTCCATAGCACGTTCAAAGTCTAATTCTCTAGCACACTTTTTCATTTCTTCTTTTAATTTTAGTATCATATTTTGTTTTTCTTTAGAAGATAATTTTTCTTTAGTTGGTACTTTATCATCAGTTACTTCTACTTCATTAGTAATAACATCTCTTATTTCTTTAATTATTGTTTTAGGGATAATATTATGTTCTTTATTATATTTATCTTGAATAGTTCTTCTTCTTTGGGTTTCTTCGATGGCTTCTTTCATACTGTCAGAGATAGTATCAGCATACATAATAACATGGCCCTTGGCGTTTCTAGCACATCTTCCTATTGTTTGGACTAAACTTCTAGTTGATCTTAAGAAACCTTGTTTATCAGCATCCATAATGGCAATCAAACTTACTTCAGGGATATCAATGCCTTCTCTTAGGAGGTTTATTCCTACTACAACATCATATTTACCCAGTCTTAAGTCTCTTATTATTTTTAATCTTTGAAGTGTTTTTATTTCATTATGGAGATATGCTACTTTAATATCAATGTTCTTTAGATAATTAGATAGTTCCTCAGCCATTTTAATAGTTAAAGTTGTGATTAATACTCTTTCATTACTTTCTATACGTTTATTTATTTCTTCTACTAAGTCATCTATTTGGTTCTTAGTAGGTTTTACTTCAATAGTTGGATCTAGTAAGCCAGTTGGTCTAATTATTTGTTCTACTACTTCATTATGGACATGTTCTAGTTCATAGTCGCCAGGTGTAGCGGATACATATATTACTTGATTTATTTTAGATTCAAATTCTTCAAATTTTAGTGGTCTATTATCTAAGGCTGATGGTAATCGAAAGCCATATTCTACTAAGTTCATTTTTCTAGCCCTATCGCCATTATACATTCCTCTAACTTGGGGAATTGTAACGTGTGATTCGTCAATAATTAGTAAGAAATCTTTAGGGAAGAAGTCTATTAAGGTCGTTGGGGTTTCTCCTTCTTTTTTTAGAGCAATATGTCTAGAATAGTTTTCAATACCACGACAGAAACCAGTTTCTTCTAACATTTCCATATCATAGTTAGTTCTTTCTCTTAAACGTTGTTCTTCTATTAACTTATTGTTTTCTTTAAAATATTTAAGTCTTTGTTCTAGTTCTTCGTTAATATTTTTTATAGCTATCTTAAGTTTATCATCACTAGTTACGAAGTGTGAAGCTGGGAATATAGAAATAGTTTTTTTATCTTTTAATATTTTACCGGTTATGGTATCAAATTCACTAATTCTATCTACTTCATCGCCAAAGAATTCGATTAATAGACCGTTAGTTTTTTCATAACTAGGTATTATTTCAATAGAATCACCACGTACTCTAAATGTTCCTCTTTTTAGGTCTAAATTGCTTCTTTCATATAACATTTCAACTAGTTTTTTTAGAATAGTATCTCTTTCAACAGTATCACCAACATTGATAGTTAACATTTTCTTTTTATACTCTTCTACTTCACCAATACCATAGATACATGATACTGAAGCAACAACAATAACATCATCTCTAGATATTAAGGCACTAGTGGCGCTATGGCGTAATTCATCTATTTCATCATTGATAGAGGAATCTTTTTCTATGTAGGTATCAGTAGATGGGACATAGGCTTCTGGTTGATAGTAATCATAATATGAAACAAAGTACTCTACTCGATTATCCGGGAATAGTTCTTTCATTTCACTATATAGTTGGCCCGCTAGAGTTTTGTTGTGAGCTAGAATTAGGGTTGGTTTATTTACTTCTTTGATGACGTTTGCCATTGTGAAAGTCTTACCTGTTCCGGTAGCACCTAGTAGAACTTGCTCTTTCTTGCCTTCTTTGATGCCTTCAACTAATTTTTCTATGGCCTGTGGTTGGTTGCCACTCGGTTTGAATTTTGATACTAAGTTAAACATGACTATTCCTCGCTTTCATTGATATTTTACTACTATTTATATAGAAAAACAAGAAGGGCTTTTACTCCTTCTTATAATTTGTATTTTTCTGTAACTATTCACTTGATATTTGTAAAAATTTATCTTTTAATTCAGGGTATAATTTATAAAACTTATTTATATCAAAACCATTCTTTTGCCATCTAATTACTTTAGGAATTAAATCACTATTATCATATGGTATTCTATCAGGCCTTTCGGGATATAAATATAATTTTATTAAGCCTTCTTCATTTAGTTTAATTAGTTCTTTATATACGCTTTCAATATAGATAGTTTCTATAACTTTTTCTTCTTTATCACTAACCAATTCTGCTGACCAACCTGTCTGACCACTTTTAAAGTTAGTAGCATCTAGTTTATAAATATAACCGGAACAATCAAATATTTTTTTAAACATATCTTTTTTTCTTTCTACTAGTTCTACTGGATAATTTATTCCATCTCCTGATAAATAATAATATAAGTCATTACCTAGTTGGGATAGAAAAATTGTTGATATGGCTTTTGATGCACAGGCATATACCCATTTCTTCATGTGAGTACTTTCATTTGGTTTAATAATTTTTAAATTTGGTATTGAGCTTCCGTGATATACATACTTCATCTTTTGTTATCCCTTCTTATTAAGATTTTAGATAAACTATAGTTTAATTTATCATATTCTTTTTGATTATTGAGTTCAATTATAAATTTTTTTATTCCTTCCAAAATACCTTTTTGAATATAACATGAAACATTATTCCGATTACTTTCATTTAAAATGGCATTAGCATTACATCCACCATAACAGTTTTTAAAATACTTGCATTCTTCGATGCAATTTTGCCTTCTTGAAATACTACGCTGTAATAGTTTTATAAAATTTTTATTTTCAAATGCTTCGTCTATTGATGGCATAGTTGTAATGTCGCCCAAATCATATTCTTCTAAACATAATCTATCGCACGGATATAAATGCCCATTACTATCCAAACATAACCATTTTCCTAAACAAGAATTAAAAGTACAAACGCCACTTCTCTCGTTTAATATTAAGTTTACTAATTCTATACAAGTTGAAACATTTATGTTGCATGTTGTATCTAGAGCCCAGTATTTAAAAAAAGCTACAAAGTTTTTGACATATTCATCAGCATTCAAGCTAAAAAAGTCATTCTCTTTTGCCGCACCATCGTTAAACATTGGGTTCATTTTCATGCCTAAATTTAACGATTTAAAATATTCATATTCTCCAATCAAATTATTTACATTATTTTGATTAACAACCAAAATTGCCCCAGGATACATTTCATTTGATTGAAGTAGTTTAATATTTTTTAAAATTCTTTGCGTATAAAATCTTGTTTTATCATTTGTCAAGCCATCAAATGATAGTCCAATATTTGTATTATTCTTTTTAAAAAAGGCTATATTATCATCATTTAATAATGTGCCATTTGTTTGCAATGAATATATAAACTTTGTGTCAAAGTTTTGGCAGTAGTCATATATTTCTTGGTAATAATCCAATGGAGCCATTAATGGTTCTCCACCATGCCACACTAAATTTATATATTGGTATTTCGCTGCTAAAAGTTCAATATATCTTTTTAATTTATTAATATCTAGCAAAGAATTTTCATAACCATATTTTTCAGCAAAACAGTACCTACATCTCATGTTACACTCATGCGTAGGTTTAATTAACGTGTTAATTTGTTCCATTTTTAACTAATGTACGAATCATCATTCTACCTGGGGTATTATCATGAGAGTCATTATGATAGTCCGGATGGGATCCACTATTATCGTGTCCGTTTTCATGATAACAATTTGCTCCTAATTCATTTTGATTTGATTGTGCCATGTATACTTCATATAACTTAATAGCAACAATTTTCGTGTTCTCTAATTCTTCTATTTTTATTGCATTTTTCATAATTATATCCTCCATTCATTGTATTGTGTAATTTAAAAGATGGCAAAACAAGCAATCACCACCTTTTATGTTAAGCATATAATAGACTGTAAATTTAAGTAGCGATAGTATCGTCCCCTTTAAATTTAATCTTATAATAGCAAATAATATTAGCAAAAGCAAGCACTTTTTTACATTTCCTTTAAAATATGCTATTCAAAAATTAAAAAGATATTTATTACAAATTATTGCAAATTATCTCCACAATTTTCATTTGCTAGTTTTGTTTAATTTATCACTATTTATATAGAAAAGCAAGAAGGTATAGTGTCCCTTCTTGAATATTCATTTTTATTATCTTCCTTTAAGTTTATTTTATACAATATCTAATGGTTTTTTATATTTTAATTAGTTGTACAAGTATACATTTCGTCTTCTTTATAGTTTTCTATTAATTTATCTTTAGTTAGTGTTGCAGCCATATTTTTATAACCTTCATTATCAAGATTAATTTCATGTTTTACAGTTATTGTTTTATCAACTAGTTCTACTTTACAGTCTTTATATTTACTAGTATTTAATTTACTACAACTATTTGAATAATATTCTTTTTCTAATTCCATATCATAGTCATTAATATATTCATATTTTTTTATTTCATAATAATTTAATAGTTTAGTTCCGTCTTCAGTAAAATTATATAGATATCCTGGCTCATAATTTACTGCTATTGGGCTATTTTTTCTTGCTTCAACTTCTTCAGCACTTGTGCCTATACTTGTTTTATTTCTGCTATCTATTTCATATTTAGTAATTGTTGAGGTAATACTACATAGAACCTCATTTGTCTTGCTATTTCCTGTAGTATTTTCTTTATTAGTCTTTTGGCATCCTGTAAATAATGCAATAAATACACATAGTATTAAAATCTTCTTCATATTCTTTTTGCTCCTTAAATCTTATTTATAGTCTTTTGTTCTTATTCTTTTTTTAATTTTTTCTAATCTTTCATTATATAATTTATCATCTATACTTATGCTTAATTCTTCTTGGGATGTTGGTTTTGCGGCCATCATATACATGATATAATCTAATTCATCTATTTCAATTTTTAATATATTTTTAGCATATTGTAATATATAGTAGATATCGTTAGTATCTAGGATAGCATTGGACATCTTTTCAATGTTGTAAATGCCAACAGTTCTAGCAAACCTATAAATATATTGGGGATTTCTGCTTTGAATAACTACTTCTTCTAATCTAGATTTATTAGCTCCACGTACACTACTAGCATATTCAACAATATAATCTAAATCGCCTTTTTCAATAATTGCATTCTCTAAGTCTTGTTTACTAATACCCTTAACTTTGCAAGCAAATGTAACAATATCATTTGCCGTTCCTTTTTCAATTATAACTTTTTTAAATTTTTCTTTATCTGATTTAGATAGATTATAAACGAAGCCATCAAGGTACATAAAACATATAATGTATTCACAATTTCCTATTTCTATTAGGGCATCTGTTATTTTTTGAATGTCAATGTAATATCTTATTTCACTAGCAAATTTCCAAATGTATTTGACATCTCTTGTTTTAATTATAGCATCTGTTAATCTTATCTTATCTGACCATCCTATACTTGAAGCAAATTCATAAATATATTTTGGATTATTACTTTTAACGATTGCATCTTCTAGACTTCTATTATAAGTTATACGGGCCATACATAAAATATCATCAAATCTACCTTTTATAATTACATGATATGCTAATCTTTCCTTGTTTGCATAAGGAACATTTTTAGCAAATGCACAAATATATGTTGAATTGTTAGTTGCAATAACGGCATCTTCTAATTTTCCAATGTTTGCTTTTTTTACTGTTTTAGCGAATTCTAATATATATCCGGCATCTTTAGAGCTTATTACAGCGTCTTCTAGTTTGTCAATATTAGCACCTGGTACTTTACTAGCAAGTATACATATAAGGTTATAGTTTTTACTTTTAATAAGTACATCTTCTAATCTTGCAATATTGATATATTTACTATATCTTTTAGCGAAAGCAATAGTATCCATACTGATATTGTTGATATAGTAATCTTCTAATTCAGTAATAGTAATCATTTTATTCTCTAATAATGTGTCAAAGTATCTGAATCTTTCATTTTCATTTGATGTAAGTATTTGTTTTAAACTAATATTCATATTGTCCTCCTTTGCTTTATTGTATAATATCTACTTTGTTTGTTCAATAAATATTTGTATTTCTATGGTGTAAAAAGAGGTAGATACAAAAAATGATATAGACCTTTGATATGGTTTATATCATTTTTAATTTATTTTGAACAGTCACATTTAGAATCTTTGTCATGACATTCGCATGAATGATTTTCATCACAGCAGTTTTCATCACAGTGGCAATCTTCCTCACATCCACATGAGCATTCTTCTTCACAAGTACACTCTTTGCCTTCTTGGCAACCACAAGTACAAGTTTCGTCACAAGTTTTCTTATCTTTTTCCATTTCTGCACCTCCTACTAGTTTAATTTTTATCATTTATTATTATACCATTTTTTATTAAATTTTATATGCAAAAGTTACCGTTTTTAAATATTTGTACTTGTCCATTTGCAGTTTCGGCAATTATGCTTAAATCTTTTGTTCCAATCATAAAGTCTACGTGAGTACTTGATACGTTAACACCATTTTTTCTTAGTTCATCATCATTCATATTAAGACCAGCTTTTAAACATTCAGGGAATCCGCTTCCTAGTGCTAGATGACAAGAAGCATTTTCATCAAATAGTGTGGTATTAAATACTTGATTAGTGTTAGAGATTGGCGAATCATAGTTTACTAGGGCAACTTCGCCTAGATATGGTGAATATTCATCAGTATTAATTATATCTTTTAAGACTTTGTCACCAATAGTAGCGGATGATTCAATACATTTTCCATCTTTAAATTTTAGATAAAACTTATCTATTACCGTGCCATTATAAATTAGTGGCTTTGATGAATAAACGATACCATTTGTTTTTTTATAATTAGGAGAAGTAAAAACTTCGTATGATGGCATATTGGCAATCATGTTTTGATCGTTAGCACATGATGACCAGATAGTGTTATCATTTAGTTCTATTTCTAAGTCAGTATTTAAACTATTTTGATAATGAAGCCTTTTAATGTGCATGTTATTTAGTTTTTCAGTTAATTCTTGTTGTCTTAAAAATAATTTATTCCAGTTATCAATGGGATCACTATCTTTATTTACCATACACATATCGCATATTAAGTGAAATAGTTTATTATAAGATTCAGTTTCTGGTAATTCTTTAAATAGATCTTTAGCCCACTCTTTATTGGGGAAGGCTGCTATACACCATGGTATTTCATTTTTCATTTGTTTTTCTCGATATATTGGTTTAGTTGTTCTACTTACGTGCATGGCTTCAACTACTAAATCTTCAGGTATACCTTCCATTAGATGTGGTATTTCAGAGTCGATAAGTAAGAAACAGGCATCTTTTTTGGCATATTCATCCCAAATAGCATTATTAAATATTGGGTTGTTTTTAATATCTTCTTTATTTATAGTTTTTAAGATATCTCGTTTTTCATAGTCTTGGTCATTACATAGATAGATATCTTTAATACCGAGGCTTTCAGCTGTTAGTTTTATGTTATTGACAAACTCTTTTACTAAGTCATTATAACTTATAAATAGAGATTTATGACTAGTTATGTTTAAACACTTATTTAATAATAAGTTAATATATTTTTCTTCTAATTCTTTCATGATACTCCTTTATTCTTTTACTCTTTTTCTACTTCTTCCTTGATAACAACTAGATACTAGATAATCAAATATACTACTATCTTCTTCTATTTCAGGGTGGTATTGAACTCCAATAATATTACAATTATTTTGCGTATACTCTACTCCTTCAATAACGTTATCACTACTTCGAGCACTTACTAATAAGTCTTTAGATAATCTTCTAACACAATAATTATGTAAACTTACTACTTTTCTTTTCTGGGTTTGATATATTTTTGATAAGATACTATTTTCCGATATCTCAATATCATGTTTGGCTTTTTCGACAGATTCACTTCTATCAATGATACTATGAGAATGAATACTACTATTACCTACTGTCGTTAGATAAGGGTCAGATAATTTATTGGAGTCATAGGTCATTTTAAAATCTTGACCTAGTTTCATATCTTCTAAGACTGTAAAGTAGGTACATATTGTTTGCATTCCTAGACATACTCCTATAGTTGTTTTACCATTTTTTATAGTATCTTCTAGTATTTTTAAGAAAGACCATTCTATTTTATTACCGCCTGGCCATAGATAGCCATCACATATTGATAAGTATTCATCAACATTTCTTGTTAACATGCCAAGAGGAATACCTCCGGATGATAATATTTTTTCGGCATACATGTTAACAAATGATGATTTGTCTTGATAGGGATTTTCTTGATTTTTTATCGTAGGTACTATACCTATTATCGGTTTATCCATACCATTTTCCTTTCTTTTACTTGTTATACTTTAGCTCGGGGATGAGTATTATTATAAACATTTCTTATTTGTTCATCAGTTAGATGGGTATATATACTGGTGGTATTTAATGAGGAATGTCCAAGTAATTCTTTAACGCTCATTAGGTCTGCACCATTACTTAATAAGTCAGTGGCAAAGGTGTGTCTTAACATATGGGGTGAAACGTGACTATTAATATGAGCTTGTAAAATTATATTATCAATTATATCTCTAACTGCTCTAGTGGTTAGTTTATTGCCATTTTTATTTAAAATTAGATAATTACTTTTAGGCTTTAATTCTTTTCTACCATCAGATAGGTATAAATCTAAAATATCTTCACAGAAAGAGCCATATATTACTATTCTCTCTTTACTTCCTTTACCTAATATTTTTATAGTATTTTGAGACAATTCAATATCTTCTAACTTTATACTTACTAATTCTCCTACTCTTATTCCCGTAGCATATAATAATTCAATTATTAATCTATTTCTCTGCCCTAAAGGAGTGTCTAAATTAGGTACCATAAACATTTTTTCTAGATCATTATTATCAACATATTTAGGAAGTGTTAGATACTTTTTGGGATTAGATACTTCTTTAAAATAATTAGTTTCAATTAAGTTTTCTTTTTTTAAATATTCATAAAAGCCTCTTAAACTACTTAATTTTCGTGAAATACTATTTCTATTTAGTTTTAGTTTATATAAGTATTCTAAATATAGAGCTACTGTTTCATAGTTAATCTTTAAGATACTACTATTATTTAAGTAATTATTAAATTCATCTATATCTTCTTGATAACTTATTATAGTATAGTCAGAATATTTCTTTACAGTTTTTATATATCTAAGATAATCTTCTATATATTTTTTATTCATAACTATTTCTTTCTTCTTGTTAAGCAATCAACAGATAATTCTTCTGGTAAGTCAATATTATGTAGTTCTGATGTACTAATACTTTTTATAAGTTCTTCTCTGGCTTCAGCACCTGTTATTTCCCCTTTGCTAACTCTTCTTGTTAAACTTGATATTAAAGTGCAGATTGATGATTCTTCATATTGAGGAATATGATCTAAAGTTGGGTGTAACATTTTTGATGATTTTATATCAAAATAAAGGTCACGATAGTTTAAGTAACTTTGAGTATATTTTTCTGATAGACTATATATCTTTTTAGTTATTTGCCCTTTAGTAGTTAATCTTTTAAAGTCTGAAGGAATAACTTCTGTTAGGACCATAAATGTTCTTGTTTTAGAGAATCTTTCATAAAATTTATCACTTTGTAAGTTATTATATAAAGATATTTTTAAGAATTCTTTGGGTCTAGTATTACCTTCTCCTTGCGTTAATATATCTATTATACGATAGTCTCCCGATAAGATTATTGGTCTGGTTTTTATTACTGGTTTATTATCTCTCATACTTGTTTTTACTATTTTGAACCTAGTATCATTCGATAATAAATAACCTTTATTCTGAAGATATTTACTCATTTCACTATAACTATCAAAGTTTTTAGTAATCATATCAATGTCTTCAATACGATCTTTATCTAGTATTTCTTCTTCATAGTCTTCAGTAAAAGCAATTAATTTATATTTAGCCATATTTTCTACTTCCTTTCTTTAACAGCTTTTAACATTCTTTGCCATAGATGATCTTGTGAATAGTTTAGTATTCCTGCTTTATATATTCTTAGACCATATTTAAATAATATATATAATGTTAATACCATTAAGATAATAGCGATAGATATATCTATTAGGGTTATTTCTCCTAGGGCATATAGAGTTGGTGATAAAAGTGATGAGATAAACGGTACATAAGACATTACTTTTATAAAGGCTGATCCTTTAAATAGTGATGACATCATTGATAGATAGAATGAACTCAATAAGACAATAACCATAGGAGTTTGTAATTGTTGGTAATCTTCGCTGTTAGTAGTCATTGATGATAATATTCCAGATAATAATGAATAGCCTATAAACGTTAAAATCATTAATATTAAAGCAAATGGTAAGGCGCTTGTTAATTTATCAATAACACCTGATGATGTAATGGTATTGACCAAACTTCCTATTTCTCCTGCTTGGTTTGTGTTAATATTCATACTGCCGGTTAATAGCATTCTTATGAGTATTCCAAGTGCTCCATATAAAAGTATTAGTATTCCTTGGGTTAAAACAAAGACATTAGCAGATATTACTTTAGAAGCTAAATGTACTTGTGGTGAAACATTAGATATTATTATTTCCATACTTTTAGTAGATTTTTCTTCATTTACTTCGTTACCAATCATTTGTATTAAGAATATTGTTAAGAAGAAAAATGGTAATATTATTATGGGAAATACGACGCCGGTTATTAATTCACCATCAAGAGAATTATCGTTTTCTTCTAGGACTATTTTATCGATAGCAACTGGTTTATTAATATCCGCTAACATATCTTCAGTTATGTTATATTCTTTTAGGACAATATTACTTCTTAAAGTATTTAGAGCCGTATTAATTATAGTCATTTTAATAGTATCAATACCACTTTTACTATATATACTAGCACTTAAATAATTAGTATCATCTTTATTTAGTACTAATACTAGAGTGTTATCATCAGTTATTTCTTTTTTAGCATTATCAATAGTGTCATCATATTTAGTTATTTTAACATTAGTATATTCATTCATAATAGATGAAGAATTTTCGTAACTAGTTTTAAAATCTTCAAAATAATTACTATTATCGATTACTAATAGTTGGTTCTCGGCACTAAAATCGCCCCCAAAGGTTTTGATAATAGAGTCAACGTTAACAAGACCAATAATTAGTAAGGCCATAATGATGTTGGCAATTAAAAACCATTTGGTTGCTATTTTCTTTTTAATACTCATTTTAGTTAAAAATAATAATTTATTCTTCATATGCCTCTCCTACTTTAGATATAAATATTTCATTTAGTGATGGTTCTTCAACAATAAATTTAGTTATATTTTTATATTTACTTATTTCTCTAAATAATTCGTTAGTATAGTTATTATCTGTTATTTTAATAATATATTCATCATTAATTGTTTCTATTTCTTTAACATAGTCTAGTTTTTCTATTTTAGATATATCAATGTCGCCAATAACATGGACATTCTTTTGACGGTAATCATTTTTAATATCTTTTAAATATCCTGATAAGACACTTTTTCCTTTAACGAGAACGACTAATTTTTCACAAAATAATTCAACGTGTTCCATTCGATGAGAAGAAAATATAATACTAGTGCCTTCTTGTTTTAATTTTAAGATAACACTTTTGAATAGTTCAACGTTAACAGGATCTAGGCCAGAAAATGGTTCATCTAAGATAAGTAATTTAGGATGATGAATTATAGCAGTTATGAATTGGATTTTTTGTTGATTACCTTTTGATAGTTCTTTTATCTTTTTATTTTTATATTCTTTTATTTTAAAGATGTCTAGCCAATAATCTAGTTCTTTTTCTATCTTATCTTCAGGCATACCTTTTAATACTCCATAATAGATAACTTGTTCTAGGACAGTTAGCTTGGTAAGTAGGCTTCTTTCTTCAGTTAGAAAACCTATTTTATCAGTTGTTTTATAACTAACTTTTTCATTATCTAGAAGAATAGTGCCTTCATAGTCATCTAGTAAGTTCATAATCATTCTGAATGTGGTAGTTTTTCCAGCACCATTAAGTCCTAGTAAGCCAAATATTTCACCATCAGCTACTTCAAAACTAAGGTTATCAACAGCTACTAAATCGCCATATTTTTTTCTAACATTTTCTACTTTTAACATATCGCATCTCCTTTTGTTTAATTATATCATGGAAGATTATACTTTACAACTTAATTAACTTTACGAAAACTAAAATTATTTGTTGTAATATTTAAGAAAACAGCTATAATTATAAGTAGAGGTGGTATGAAATGAGTAGAAGAAAAACTAGAGTTAGATATGATCGAATAGTTATTCTTTTAGTGAGTGTTGTTGCATTTATAGGAATAATATTTGGGATATTTAATAGTACTAGTGTTAAAAACTATTTTTTTAGTAAGAAAACTGGATACTCTATTGAGACAGTAAAGGTATTTAGAGAAAAGGATATTCTAAAAGATGTTTCTAGTAATAAGTATTCTAATACATTAGAGAGTGCTATTAGTAGTAATAGTTATATCGATAAATACTTAACTGATTATTTACATATTAAGTATAAAGATGATAAAGATTTTATTAGTGATATTAATAGTTTACTTGAAGTTGGGTATAATTATAATGAAATTAATAAGATAGAAGATACACTTAGTAGTGATAGTATTGCTATGGTTATTGATAGTGAGTATAATAAACAACTTTTTGATTATTTAGGATTAAGTTATTTTAAGGAAGATAATTTAGAGAGATATTTTAATTACTATAAAGATAATAGTGATATGGACTATACTGATATTATTACATTTGTAAATATTGGGTTAGATAATGAACATTATACTAATGTTATAGATGTTGATAAGCAAGATGATATATTAGTGCTTGTTAATAAATATCATAAATTAAGTAGTGATTATGTTCCTAGTGATTTGGAGATACTTAGTAGTAAGTATGCAGTGGGAACACAAAAGTTAAGAAAAGAAGCTAAGGATAAGTTTATGGAAATGTGTGATGCTGCTAAGGAAGATGGAATAAGTATTAAAGCAGGTTCGACTTATCGTTCTTATTCTTATCAACAAGGTTTATATAATCGTTATGTTAATAGGGATGGGAAGAAAGAAGCTGATAGATATTCTGCTAGAGCTGGATATTCAGAGCATCAGACTGGGCTTGCTATTGATATCTTAAATGGTAAGAATGAGTTTATTGATGAAGATAATAAAGAATATGATTGGTTAGTAAATAATTGCTATAAATTTGGTTATATATTAAGATATACTAAAGAAGATGAAGCTATTACTGGATATCAGTTTGAGTCATGGCACTTTAGATATGTTGGTACAGATGTTGCTATGGTGATTAAAGATACTGGCCTTACATACGATGAATATATGGCTAGAAAATAAAAAAAAGTCATTGACAAATTGCTTATAATAATATAGAATTAGTTTTGTAAGCAATTTTGGAGTGATACTCAAGAGGCTGAAGAGGCGCCCCTGCTAAGGGTGTAGACTGGGAAACTGGTGCGAGGGTTCAAATCCCTCTCACTCCGCCATTTTTATAATTAAATTCTTAAATATGGTTATTTAAGATTTTTTTATGTCAAATAAGCTGATAATAATATCAGCTTATTTTAGTTAGTTTAACATTATTGTTTTCTTTGTATAGAGATAGTGTTTCATTTATAATGCTTTTTATTTCTTCATTAGAATTGGCTTTAGATAGTAAATTATCGTTGTTAGCTATTTTTTTATTTAAGTTAGTATCATTTAAATAGTACTTACTGACTTTTAAGTCTTCATCGTATACTTGAGATATTTTTTTAATGTTATCTTGATTTTTAGTTATACCTACTACAGTTTTATATGTCCCCTTTTCTTGGTAATAGATATAGTTATTGGTTTGACTGTTCTCACGCATAATATCATACGATTGGTAGTCGGCTGATTCGATTAAATATATAGTGTTGTTTTTTAGTATACTATCATTGTTTTCAATATATAAGTTATAAATAAACTTGCCACTGATAAATCCACATATGATGGAAATAGTAATGGGTACAACTATTTTGTTTAGAAATTTTTTTAACATGTCTTATCACCTATTGTTAATATAATTTATTTTTTGTAAAAAAATTGTCGGAAAAGCAAATATTAAGTTTTTTTTATTGTATTTTTTGTGAATAATTAGTGAAAATGTCCCTAATAAAAAAACAAATAATTAGTGAAAATG
>ERZ827168.554-NODE-554-length-60021-cov-4.676667_pt1 | contig 60021 bp, 52 predicted proteins | sample MGYA00519868_ERZ827168 | MGnify/ENA primary metagenome ERZ827168 (study PRJEB31778, sample SAMEA3449271) | human gut metagenome | biome: human gut; feature: human-associated habitat; material: faeces | place: United Kingdom | collected 2010/2012 ... | reverse complement strand
AAAAGCGCATAAATTGCGGCGTTTTGGCGGGTTCAAACGCAATCGCCTGTGGCTAGCCGCAGGCGATTGCATTTGTCGCAAACGCCGTAATATGCGACCAATTTGCTCTCGACCTTGAAACCGCGGCGAATCAACTCGTCCTTTTCCACGTCGTTATCGGTTTGCGACAGCGGAGGCAAATCGGTTATCGCCTTGCAGACGTTGCATAAAAAATGGTCGTGCTTTGCAGGATTCGTGTCGAACCGCGCCGGTTCGCCGCGAAAACACACTTTCATAAAAACTCCGTCGTCCGCAAGCAGATTAAGATTGCGAAAAACGGTCGCCCTGCCGACACCCTTTTCGCATTTTTTAACCTCGGCGTAAACTTCTTCAGCGCTCGGATGATATAATCTTTTCGCGATTTCCGCAACCATCGCTCTTTGCGACGTATTCCTTCTCGATTTCATTTAACGATACTCCGTATCATTATAATATCATACGTCGGAAGATTTGTCAAGTTAAACTTATCGATAAATTACGCCGCGCGGCAAAACTTCCGATATATATCAGATATAAAGTTTCTGCCCGACGTAAATAAAATCGGTTTTATTGTTTTTGAGAATTTCGAGTTCGCGTTTTTTATCGCCGCCGGAAATACTTTCCAACGTATCGAAAGGCTTGACGACGTACGCTCTGCCCTCCGGCTTTTCGACGACGAGCATTTCGCCGGGGCGAGGCTCTTCCGTCAAAAGGTTGTCGGCGACGATTATCCTTTCAGTCGTACCGAATTTCTCCGCGATCGAAAGAAGATCGTCGCCGCGCTCCGTTTTATAAACGAAAATCTTTTTGAACCGTCCGATATTATCAAATTTTTTATTCATAGTTCAATTATATTTTTAATAAACATTTTATAGAACACTTTAAAAGGTACTGTCAAAATCAAAACATCGGGGTGAGTATTATTAAAAAAGTTTTCAAAACGGTCGTAATCGTCACCGTTCTTTCATGTTCAGAACGTTTTCTCGGATTTATTTACAGAGTGTTTTTATCGCGCGAGTTAGGCTCCGAGGGGCTGGGGTTATATCAGATCGCCCTTTCCGTTCTCGGACTGTTTATGACGATAACCTCGTCGGGAATACCGATAACCGTTTCAAGAACGATGATTAAAAATCGCGAAGAAGGGAAAAGCCGAAACAACGGAATGGTCGTTTCTTCGGGTATACTTTTAACTCTTATCGTTTCCGTCCCCGTGACTTTTCTCGTTTTGGCGCGTCTGCCCGTAACCGATTTTCTTTTCTCAGACAAAAGATGCTCCGAACTTTTATCCATCGTTATCCCGGGGCTTATCATAACGTCCGTTTACGCAGTGATTCGCGGAACGTTCTGGGGCAACGAAAGGTTTCTGACTTACAGCCTTATCGAACTGTTCGAAGAAATCGTGATGGTTGCGGCGGGAGTGGTTCTCGTTAAATTTTCGACGGATTTTATGAACGGCGCGAAACGCGCGATGTATGCGGTTTTAATATCGTACGTCTTTTCGTTTTCAGCCTCGCTGACAGCGTATTTCACAAAAGGCGGACGGCTCTCTTTACCGAAATCGGAATTAAAACCACTGTTCGTTTCGTCCGCGCCGATAACGTTCATGCGAACGGCAACTTCGCTCATTAACACGCTTATAGCCGTACTTCTGCCCGCAAGGCTCATCCGCTACGGCATGAGCGAAGCGGCCGCGGTTTCGGAATTCGGCAAGGTTTTCGGAATGGCTTTTCCGCTCATTTTTATGCCGTCCACGTTTATCGGTTCGCTCGCGCTGGTCCTCGTTCCCGAACTTTCCTCGAACTATTACTCCGGAAATTTTCTCACGCTTAAAAACAACGTGGAGAAAGCCGTAAAGTTTTCCGTTTTCACGGCGTGCCTCATTATCCCCGTTTTCCTTTCCGCCGGCGAAGCGATAGGTTCGATAATTTACGCCGACCGCGCCGCGGGGATTTACGTAAAAAAAGGGGCGATAACGATGTTGCCGATGAGCATCACCATTATCACCACAAGCATTTTAAATTCGTTGAACAAGGAAAAACAATCGCTCGTTTATTACCTTTCCGGCGCAACCGCGCTCGTTTTGTCGATAGTCTTTCTGCCGAAATATCTCGGCGTGGATTCGCTTATCCTCGGAATGATTTTAAGTTATTCCGTCACCGCCGTTTTAAATCTCCGCGCGGTTAATAAGGTATGCCCCAAAAGCCCGGATACCGCCTCGTATATCGTCCGCGCGGCGACGTTTGTCATTCCGGGTTGCCTTGCCGGATATTTTGCGAACAACCTGTTTTTGCCGGGCGCAGGCGAATTTTTCGCCGCGGCGATTTCTTCCGTAATCTCGCTCGGCGTTCCGCTTATTCTTTTCTACGTTTTCGGAATGCTCGATTTCGACGGAAAGAATCAGCCCGCCGTCCGACGCGAAAGAACGCGTTTCAGCACGGGGAAGAAGGCGAAAAGAAGCGCGTAATTGGCAACACTGTTCCATATCTGTCCCAAAAAGAACAATCTGTATAACACATAGACGAAAAACGCGCAGTTTCCGCCGAAATTCTTCTCGGCGAACGCGACGAAATTCTTGCCGAAGCCGAGATGATAATTATATACGTAAAAACCCGTGGAATTCACCGCTATCGTGCAGACGACGAACGAAACCGCCGCGAAAACGGCAAGCCGCGCGAACATTTTTCCGTACGTAATTTCTTCTTTCGCATTAAAAACTCCGCCGAGGATAATCCCGGCGAGAAAAGCGAACAACCCCGTGGATATGCCTACCCACGGCATATAAATCAGCCCCCAGGAATTGGAAACATAACCGATGAAATCGCCGAATACGCAAGTTATGAAGCCTGCAATCGGACCTAAGATTACGCCGATTATCGTCGAAACGAAAATGGTGAGAGAAAACTGAAGATCGAAAATTTTAACCTCGAGAAACATATTCGTCATCACCGAAAGAGCGGCGAAAACGGCTATCGAGGCGATTTTTTTTGCCCGCGAAGAGTTGCGGAAAATTTCCGAAAAGAACAAATTGCCGAAGTTGAACGACTTTTTTTGCATAAAAAAACTCCTTTTTAAAAGTGGAGTTCCAAGAAAAAGGGGCGCGCCGCCGAAACATACCGGACAAGAATAAAACTCGCCGTCAGGCTTGCCCGAAAAAAGGATTTGCGGCAAGCGGCCGTGATTTTGCATTGGATGCGTCGGAAAATCGCAAGGTTTTTTAATCGCCTTTTCGCGCATATTCAACATCCCGTTATATGCTACTTGACGCTTTCCGTACTACTCTGCTTTTTAATTTGTTGTTATTCTACCACTATCCGCCTGCGATGTCAATCGTTTTTCGGTAAGTTTTCCGATAAGTTTTCCGATAAGTCGTTCGATGTGTTTTCCGGCAGTGATTCCGGGCAAAGTTTTTCAGGAAAACGACAAAACGTCCGCCACGGACAAGCCCGGTTGCAAAGCAAGATTTATGGATGCAGAAATAACCGACGAACATTCTTTTAAAATCGCGTCGACGTCGCGATACGTTACGAACATATCTTCTTCCGGCGAAACAGGGTCAAACCCGCCGTCGCCGCCCGACGCGTCGCGGATAAGCCGCCTTGCGGAAATGACGAACGGAACGCCGATCGCCACAACGGGAACACCGAGCGTTTCTTCGCTGATTTCCTTGCCGACCGATTTCCCCGCCGTTTTTCCCGCCGATTTTCCCGTTGTATTTCCCGCCCCGCTGCCCGCTTTTATTCCGCGGGTGGTAATCTGATAACTTCTGCCTATTCTGTCCGCTCGGAAAGCGCAAAGCGAATCGGCGCATATAACGAGATCGGGCTTTATTTCGTTCACAAGTCCTCGAGCGACTTCCGAACTTTCTACGCCCGTCACACCGCAGACGTTGGCATGAAACGCGCAGACTTCTTTTATTTTATCGACGTCGTTTTTAATCGGCTCGCCCGGTCGCCTCGTCGTTATAATTCCCTCGCAAACGTTTTTTCCGAGCGCGTCGGACGTCATATATCCGTTGCCGAGCCCCAGAACGAGCGTCGTTATATCGGAATCGAGATCGAGAAAATCGACGGTTTCTCTGATTGCCTTTGCAAGACAACGCTGAAAATAAATCTTTTCGTCGTCGCTTTCCGCGTAAACGCCCCGCCGCGTCAGCGTGACGTATCTTCCTCTTTTAACCCCCGTCCTTTCTTCATCCGCCTGATTTTTTATCGTTATCACTTCTCTTTTTACGCCGTACTTCCCGCTGACGATATCCGATTCGATTTTCGAGCCGAGCCCTTCGGCTTCCGCCATATCGATTGCAAGATCGCATCTGATCGTTCTTTTATCCAACATACCGCACCCCGAATTTTGAAAAATATATAATATTATTTACAAAAAACCGCTAAATATTCTTGTCAAACCGTTTTTTTTGTGATAAAATAGGAGTACTGTATAAAACGAACTCATCAAAGGAGAAAATAAAGTGCCTAACATCAAATCCGCTAAAAAGCGTGTTCTTGTAAACGCGAAGAAGAATGCCGTTAATAAGGATAACAAATCCGAAGTTAAAACCGCTATTAAGAAACTCAACGCTCTTATCGAAGCCGGCAACTACGACGAAGCAATCAAACTTTATCCCGAAACCGCTTCGATTATCGATTCTTCCGTTTCCAAAGGCGTATACCATAAGAATACTGCCGCCAACAAGAAATCGGGACTTATCAAGAGAATCAACGCTCTTAAAGCGTAATTTTTCCAAGTCGGAATCCGAATCGAAATCAAATAATCCGAAATTATCCGCGTAAGAAGTAATTTACGCGGAGATTTTTTGTACTCAGCCATATTTCGGGCAAAAAACAAATTGTAAACCCCGCCGGGAAAAGCCTTATGCGCAAAAAACTTTGCGCGCGTAAAACTTTTTACTGCGGGGTTTTATTATTTTTTAGCCGTAGTTCGAGCGAAAATATATCGTAAATTAAGAGTTAAGTCCCTCTTCCGCTTCCTTATAGTTTATATCGTTTAACTCTTTCAACTTATAAAATTCGCCCTTCTTCGCCATAAGTTCGTCGTAAGAACCGATTTCTACGGGCGCGCCGTTATCCATAACCACAATTCTGTCCGCGTCCCTTATGGTAGAAAGTCTGTGAGCCACGATGAACGTCGTTCTGCCTTTGATAAGACCCGAAATCGCTTTCTGCACGTGATATTCGGAAATATTATCGAGCGCGGAAGTCGCTTCGTCAAGGATAAGTATTTTCGGGTTACGAATCAATGCTCTCGCTATCGTAACGCGTTGTTTCTGTCCGCCCGAAAGCCTGCCGCCATGCTCACCGACGTTTGTGTCTATCCCTTCGGGGAAGGACTTTATCAATTCTTCGAGGTCGGCTTCTTTCACGACTTCTGCGAGTTCTTCGTCGGAATAATTATCCATTCCGTAAGTTATGTTCTCTTTTATCGATCCGGAGAAAAGTATGCTGTTTTGCGGAACGACGGATATCGAATGGCGATATACGTCGAGATTTATATCCCTCATCGAGTTGCCGTCGATTAAAATATCGCCCGAGGTAGGGAGCAAAAATCCTATTATCATATTCATAAGCGTACTTTTGCCCGCGCCCGAACCGCCGACAACAGCGATACATTCGCCGGGTTTTACGTGGAGAGTGAAATTTTTAACCGTGGGCGTTTCCGCGCCCGGATACGCGTAAAAAACGTTCTCGAAGTCCACTTGCCCGCGAATCTGCGGCAGCCGCGTTCCTCTGTCCGATATCTCCATATCGCCCGCGTTCATCAGTTCGGAAATAGAATTAACGCTCTCTTTGCCCGTTATTATCGACGGCATAACGTTGATTATGCTGAGAATGTTGTTGTTAATCGATGCGAACAGCGACTGATACAGCACCACGTCGCCGACCGTTATAACCTTTTTAAAAGCGAGGAACGCGCAAAAAGCAAGGCACACGCCGTTCAGCAGGTTTGCCGCAACCCAGGACGCCGAGCCGAAAGATGCGTTTGCGATATCCACCGCCCGCCCGGATTTTTTTACGGCTTCGATTTCGTTTTTAAATCCCTCGTATTCTTTATCCTCTAACCCGTGAGCCTTCGTGACGGTGAGCATTTCGAGGATTTCGGAAAGTCTGTTGGAAACGATTTCGTTATTACGTCTGTAAATATGCGCGTTCGTTTGCAATTTTTTCCTGAACAACATCGCGATAATTACGTTTATCGGTATAACGAGAAGAAAGAACAGCGAAACGACGCCGCTTTTATAAACGGCAATGGCTATCGATATAAGCGCGCCGACGACCGCCGGAATGAACACGTCGTTCAACGACGAAACAAGCCCCGTTACGCAAGTTATGTCGTGCAGGAACTTGGACTGCACTTTCCCCGCTTCCATTTCTTTATGATACGTAATCGAAAGCCTTTGCAGTTTTCTTACGACCGCGCTTTTTATGTTCGCTTCGGTGTTGCGGAACATCTTTGAGGCAACCGTTGCCCAAAGAGTGTGCATCGGTATGTTCTGCAGAAGCGAAACGGTGAAAATAACGGCGTAAATTATGGCGGACTCGATTGCGGCGGAATAAGTGACTCCCCCGCCGAGATAATCCGTTGTGAGATTAATTATTTCGGAAGTTATAACGGGAATAATCCATACCGGCGACGCTTTGATTACATATAACAAAGTCGTCAATAAATAGTATTTGAAGTCTTTTTTAATCAGTTTTCCGAAAAAATCGACTTTCTTTTTCCCGCTTTTGGGTTTATCGGTAAAAATATGCTCGTAGGCGCTTACTTCGTCTACGGGCTGTTTTGCTTCTCGCTTTCGTTTCATAACAGACGTCCTCATACATTATTTTCAAAGACGCGGCTATTCTATCATAACGAGAAAGTTAAGTCAATAGGAATTCACATAATTTGCAAACGTTTTGATATACTTTTTTTATGATAATAATTTTTATTCGTTCGACGTTGACTTTTATCATTCTTCTCGTCGTTATGCGCCTTATGGGAAAAAGACAAATCGGCGAAATGCAACCGTTCGAACTCGTTATCACTTTGCTCATAGCGGAACTCGCCTGCATACCTATGTCCGACATATCCGTTCCGCTGATTTACGGGATAGCCGCCATTCTCGCTGTGTTCATCATTCATCAGGCGCTTTCGCTGCTCGACCGCTCGGGGAGAATCCTCAAAAGGGTGATAAGCGGAAAACCGTCGATTGTTCTCAATAAAGACGGAGTGGATTTCGTGGAACTAAGAAAAAACAATATGGACGTGGAAGATCTTATCGAATCGATGCGTTCGGCGGGATATTTTTCGCTCGACGACCTCGATTACGCTATTTTTGAATCGAACGGCAAACTTTCCGCAATGGAAAAAGCGGGCGAACAATGCGGCAAAACATCCTTGCCCGTACTGCTCGTGTGCGAAGGAAAAGCAATTCATAACAACCTTGAACTGATCGGCTGGGATCTGAAAACACTTAACGAAACGATTAGAAAACACGGCGCGAAAACCCTGAAACAGGTGGGCGTTATGACGGTGGACGGCAACGGAAAAGTCTACTATCAGAACGAAAATCAGAAATATGAAACTTTCAATATAAAATTTAAGGAGGGTTTGAATTGGTAAAATCGCTTATATCGGTACTCGTCGCGCTTCTTTTGCTTTCCGGCGCGGCGGTTTACGAACAAATTTACGTTCGTTCGGCATTCGAGCGACTTCGCGAACAAGCGGTGATTATGCAAGAAAAGGAATTTTCCGGAACGGCGACGGTTTCGGACGCGGAAAACGTGAGAAACCGCTGGATTAAGGAAAAAGAGAAAATTCACGCTTTCCTTTCGCATAACGACATAAAAGAACTCGATATGTGGCTTTCGGAGGGTGTTGCGTTCACCAAAAACGGCAAATACGACGAGGCGTACACCAAATACGTGGTGATTGCGGACTTATGCAAAAGTATTCCCAAAGGCTATCTCATCAGATTCGAAAACGTATTTTAACCGTAAAATCACGCTTATAAAATAGCGCCGCGTTTTTCGCTGACGAAAAACGCGGCGTTTCGGTTTTTAAATCGATTGATTCTTCGCTATCAGATCTTCGGACCTGCGGAAACAAGCGCTTTGCCTGCCGCGTTACCTTCGTACTTCGCGAAGTTTTTGATAAATCTGCCGGCAAGGTCGACGGCTTTTTCGTTCCAGGCTTTCGCGTCCGCGTAAGTATCTCTCGGATCGAGAATCGCGGGATCTACGCCGGGAAGTTCGGTGGGAACTTCAAAATCGAAATAAGGTATCTTCTTCGTGGGAGCCTTATCGATCGCGCCGCTTAAAATAGCGTCGATGATTCCGCGGGTATCCTTGATGGAAATACGTTTACCCGTTCCGTTCCAGCCGGTGTTTACAAGGTATGCCTTAGCGCCGCTCTTCTCCATCTTCTTAACGAGTTCTTCCGCGTATTTGGTGGGATGAAGTTCGAGGAAAGCCTGACCGAAACAAGCCGAGAACGTGGGCGTGGGTTCGGTTATTCCGCGTTCCGTTCCCGCAAGTTTAGCGGTGAAACCGGAAAGGAAGTAATACTGAGTCTGCTCCGGCGTAAGGACAGATACGGGAGGAAGAACCCCGAATGCGTCTGCCGAAAGGAAAATTACGCTCTTTGCATCCGGCGCGGCGGAAACGGGACGAACGATGTTCGTGATATGATCGATAGGATAGGAAACGCGGGTGTTTTCCGTAACGCTCTTATCGGCAAAGTCGATTTTACCGTCCTTGTCGAGAGTTACGTTCTCGAGAAGCGCGTCTCTTCTGATTGCGTTGTAAATGTCCGGTTCGGAATCCTTGTCGAGATTGATAACCTTCGCGTAGCAACCGCCTTCGAAGTTAAACACGCCGTTATCGTCCCAGCCGTGTTCGTCATCGCCGATAAGAAGTCTTTTCGGATCGGTGGAAAGGGTGGTTTTACCCGTTCCGGAAAGCCCGAAGAAAATCGCGGTGTTTTTGCCGTTAAGATCGGTGTTCGCGGAACAGTGCATCGAAGCAATGCCCTTCAAAGGAAGGTAATAGTTCATCATCGAGAACATACCTTTTTTCATTTCGCCGCCGTACCAGGTGTTGACAATGATCTGTTCTCTGCTCGTTATGTTGAACATAACGGCGGTTTCGGAGTTAAGTCCGAGTTCTTTATAGTTTTCAACTTTAGCCTTGGAAGCGTTGTAAACGACGAAATCGGGTTCAAAGTTTTCGAGTTCTTCCTTGGTGGGTTTGATAAACATGTTTGTGACGAAGTGAGCCTGCCATGCAACTTCCACTATGAAGCGGATTGCCATGCGCGTGTCTTTATTCGCGCCGCAGAATGCGTCCACGACGTAAAGTTTTTTGCCGGAAAGTTCGTCCACGGCGATTTTCTTGACGGCGTTCCACGCTTCGACGGTTGCGGGATGGTTGTCGTTTTTGTATTCGTCCGAAGTCCACCATACGGTGTCTTTGGAATTATCGTCCACAACGATGAATTTATCTTTTGGCGAACGACCTGTATAAATACCCGTCATGACGTTTACAGCGCCGAGTTCGCTGACTTGTCCTTTTTCATAACCCTCCAAAGCAGGATCGGTTTCTTCTTTGAAAAGTTCTTCGTAAGAAGGATTGTGTACGATTTCTTTAACGCCGGTTATACCGTATTTGGCTAAATCAATCTTTTTCATGTTTTTACCTCGCTTTTTCGTTTTTCTTTATTGTTTTCGCATTTGCGGACAAACGTGGGCGTTAAACCCGGAAACGTCCGGAATACGTTTTATATCGTTTTTTTATTTTATATTATTTTGCGGCTCAGTCGCGTAAATCCGCGCGACCTATGCGGGGCAAGATTAAAACGAACCTTGCCAAAACCTTACCGATTTGAGTTGTTTCGTTCTGCAAAATGCAAAATCTCCACAACCTCCCCCATTATCTTCAGTATACACCTTTTTATTGAAAAAGGAAACTGTTTTTAGAGCAAAAGCAACAAAGTATAAAATTTTCATACAAAAGACATAAAACCGCAGGGATTTCACATATAAAGGTCTGAGATTTCAAGATAAGTTGTGGCATAAATTAAGGGCGAGCCTACTCGGAGGCTCGCCCGTCAATAGTTCGGATATTATTCTTCAACGGTTTCCGTCGGTTCTGCGCCGCTTTCTTCCGTTTCCGCGGTTTCGCCTTCGGCAAGTTCTTCGCCTTCGGCAACTTCCTCTTCGTCCTCGTGCGGAGTTATCGCTATCGTGGAGATGGACGCGCCGTCAAGACGCATAACCTTTACGCCCTGCGTGTCGCGGCTGATGAGCGAAATCTCGTCAACTCTCGTTCTTATGGCGATACCCGTGTCGGAAATCATCATTATATCCTCGCCCTCGCGAACGGGTTTGATTCCGACGAGATAACCCGTCTTTTCGTTGAACTGACCGGCTTTTATGCCCTTACCCGCTCTGGACTGGAGTCTGTATTCGTCAACGCTGCTTCTCTTGCCGTAACCGTTGGACGAAATGGTGATAACCGTATCGTCCGGCTTGACGACGGACATATCGATGACGTAATCGCCGTCCGAAAGGTCGATAGATCTCACGCCCTGCGTATCTCTGCCCATCTTTCTGACGTCTTTTTCGCTGAATCTGATACACTTACCTTCGTGAGAACCGATAAGAACTTCGTCCTCGCCGCTCGTGAGTTGGACGGAAATAAGTTCGTCGCCGGGGAGAAGGCTTATCGCGATCTTTCCGCTCTTTCTTATCGAATCGAACTCGGACATAGCCGTTTTCTTGATAAGACCGAACTTGGTCGCCATCATGATGTAACCGCCCGCGCAATTTTCGGTTGCGTTTTCGGTAGTGTTTTCGGTTTCCGCGGTCGTTTCGGTTGTTTCAACCACTTCCGCCGCCGTGACGGATTCGTCCGTAACGACTTCGTTGCCGTTCTCGTCGATTTTCGTTTCGAGATCTTCGCCCGGAAGTTCCTTTCTCGGAATAACCGCGGTGATTCTTTCGCCGTTGCTCACCTGAATAAGGTTGACGATCGCCCTGCCCCTCGTCGCGCCCTTGGACGCTTCGGGGACTTCGTAAGCCTTGATTCTGTAAACCTTGCCGAGCGAACTGAAGAACAACAGATCGTCGTGCGTGGAGCATACGAACATATTCTCCACAAAATCTTCTTCCTTGGGCTTATGAGCCGTTACGCCCTTTCCTCCGCGACGCTGAGCCTTACACTCCTTCGTTGCGATTCTCTTGACGTAACCCATATGCGTCATCGAAATAACGACGTCCTCTCTTTCGATAAGGTCCGCTTCGCCTATATCCGCATAATCGGTGGAAATCTCGGTTTTTCTCGGAGTGGGGTATCTGTTCTTTATATCTTCAAGGTCGTTTCTTACGATCGCTCTCACTCTTTCCGGCTTCTGCAGGATATCTTCGAGGTCGGCTATGGTGGCGTCGAGTTGGCGAAGTTCTTCGTTCAACTTGTCCACTTCCATAGAAGTGAGCCTCTGAAGCCTCATTTCGAGAATGGCGGTACATTGTTTGTCGTCGAGAAGGAACGCCGATTTTAACTGCGAAGTCGCTTCGTCTTTGTCCTTACTGCGTTTGATTATCGCGATAACCTCGTCGATGTTGGCGAGCGCGATAACAAGACCTTTGACGATATGCTCCCTTTCTCTCGTTCTCGCAAGATCGTATTTCGTACGTCTTTCGATAACGTCTATCTGGTGATCCACAAAGTAAGAAAGAATTTCTTTAAGGTTGAGAATCTTCGGGTCGGTTCCGACAAGCGCAAGAAGAATGATACCGTCTGAAATCTGAAGGTTCGTCTGCTTATAAAGCGAATTGAGAACAACCTGAGCGTTCGCATCCTTTTTGATTTCGATAACGATACGCATGCCGTGTCTGTCCGACTCGTCGTTTATGTTGGAAATGCCTTCGAGACGTTTGTTTTTAACGTAATCGGCAATGGTTTCGATAAGTTTCTGCTTGTTTACCTGATAAGGAAGTTCGGTTACGATGATTCTCTGGCGCGTGCCGTTGTTGAATTCCTCTATTTCGCACTTGGCGCGGAGAATAATGCTTCCTCTGCCCGTTCTGTAAGCGTTTCTTATTCCGCTTCTGCCCATGATTATGCCACCGGTGGGGAAATCGGGCGCGGGAATGTATTTCAACAGTTCGTCAACCGTTATTTCAGGGTTATCGATGACCGCAATCGCGCCGTCGATCGCTTCGCCGAGGTTGTGAGGCGGAATGTTCGTAGCCATACCTACGGCTATGCCGTCCGCGCCGTTGACGAGAAGGTTGGGGTATCTCGCCGGCAAAACAACGGGCTGCATTCTCGTATCGTCGAAGTTCGGATAGAAGTCTACCGTTTCCTTATCGATTTCGCGGAGCATTTCGAGAGCGGGTTTACTCATTCTCGCTTCGGTGTACCTGTAAGCCGCGGCGGGATCGCCGTCGACAGAACCGAAGTTTCCGTGTCCGTCCACGAGCGGAACGTTTATCGAAAAGTCCTGCGCAAGACGAACGAGAGCGTCGTAAACGGAACTGTCGCCGTGCGGGTGATATTTACCGAGAACGTCGCCGACGATGGTGGCGCACTTTTTATAAGGTTTATCGGGCGTTAAACCGAGTTCGTTCATAGAATAAAGAATCCTTCTGTGAACGGGCTTCAAACCGTCCCTTACGTCCGGAATAGCCCTCGAACGGTTTACGCACATAGCGTAATCGATGAAACTTTGTTTTAACTCTTTATCGACCTCGATATCGATTATCTTGGTCATATCCAGCGTACGTTTAAACTCGTCCGTAAGCGCCTGATCAAATTCTTTTTTAGCCATTTCCTAAAATCCTCCCCGTCAGGTATCGAGTTCGCGATTTGCGAATTTTGCGTTTTCTTCGATGAACTTTCTGCGGAGTTCCGGTTCCTCGCCCATCAGAAGATTGAAGTTTGCGTCCGCTTCGACAGCGTCGGCAATGGTTACCTTACGAAGAGTTCTCGTCGCGGGGTTCATCGTGGTATCCCAGAGTTGCTGCTTGTCCATTTCGCCGAGACCTTTGTAACGCTGTATGTCGCAACGCGGGTTTTCAAGGCAGAATTTCTCCTTGTCCGCGTCGTTATAGAAATAATAATCGACTTTGTTTTTGGTCGCCTTGTAAAGGGGCGGCTGAGCAATATACACGTGACCTTGCTCCACGAGCGGACGCATATATCTGAAGAAGAACGTGAGCAGGAGAATTCTTATGTGCGAACCGTCCACGTCTGCATCGGTCATGCAGATAACTCTGTCGTAACGGATCTTGGAAACGTCGAAATCGTCGAGCATTCCGCCGCCGAACGCGGTTATCATGGCTTTGATTTCCTCATTTTCGAGAACTCTGTTCACTCTCGTTTTTTCCACGTTCAGAATTTTACCCCTGAGCGGAAGAATCGCCTGAAAACGTCTGTCCCTGCCCTGCTTTGCCGTTCCGCCTGCGGAATCTCCCTCCACGAGATAGATCTCGCAAAGTTCGGGGTTCTTTTCGGAACAGTCGGCAAGTTTTCCGGGGAGAGCCGTGGATTCGAACGCCGTTTTTCTCGTGGCTTCTCTCGCCTTTCTCGCGGCTTCTCTCGCGCGCTTAGCCGTAAGGCATTTGTTGAGAACTTCTTTGGTGAAAGACGGGTTTTCTTCGAGATACGAGCCTAAACCCTCTAACATCGCCTTCTGAACGTATCCCCTCATCTCGCTGTTGCCGAGTTTGGTTTTCGTCTGCCCCTCGAACTGCGGCTCGGGAAGTTTAACGGAAATAACCGCCGTCAAGCCCTCTCTCACGTCCTCGCCCGAGAGTTTGTCGTCGTCCTTGACGAGATTGAGTTTCTTGCCCGCGTCGTTGATGAGTTTGGAAAGCGCGAATTTGAAACCGTCGATATGCGTTCCGCCCTCTTTGGTGTTTACGTTGTTGGCAAACGCGATGACGTTTTCGTTATATCCGTCGTTATATTGCATGGCGACTTCGACCGTTACCGCGTCGAATTTTTCTTCAAAGTAAAGAACGTCGCTTATGGTTTCTTTGTTTTTATTGAGATATTCCACGTACTCGACGATACCGCCGTTATACTGCAATTCGTCGCGCGCTTCTCTGCCCGCTCTCTTATCCTCGAGAATGATTTTAAGCCCCTTGTTGAGGAACGCGAAATCGCGCAGAGTGCTTCTTATCGTGTCGTAATTGAATTCCGTGGTTTCAAAAATTTCCGCATCCGGCTTGAAAGTGATTCTCGTACCCGTAAGCGTGGAATCTTCCAGAGTCTGCAAACGGGATCTCGGCACGCCTCTGTCGTATTCCTGACGGAAATGTTTACCCTTCTGATAAACGTCTACCGAAGCGGTTTCGGAAAGCGCGTTGACGGCTTTAAGACCTACGCCGTGAAGTCCGGACGAAACCATATATCCGCCGCCGCCGAACTTGCCGCCGGCATTGGGCTTCGTCATGACGACTTCGACGGTGGAAACGCCTTCTTTTTCGTGTATTCCGGTCGGAATACCTCTTCCGTTATCCATAACGGAGCAGGAACCGTCCTCGTTGATGGTTACGGTTATGGTGTCGCAATAGCCTGCGAGAGCCTCGTCGACCGAATTGTCGACAATTTCTTTGACAAGATGGTGCAGACCTCTCGCGTCGGTCGACGCGATGTACATACCCGGTCTTTTCCTGATGTGTTCAAGCCCTTCGAGAACCTGAATCTGATCGGCGCCGTAATCCTTTTCGACTCTGTTTTCGTTATCCATTATTTTCTCCTGTGATTACTTCGGAAAACGGGGATATCCGTCCCCGAAATCGAGTTTTTAAGGCAGAATTACACCTTTATACTTATTATAATATATTATTATAAATAAGTAAAGCGATTTGCGTAAATTCTTCGGATATTTATGGCTGAAAAATTAAAAAAACGCGGCGTGAAAGCCGCGTTTCGCATACTGTTGAAATCAAATTGAAATTAAAGGCGGGAAAGCATTTCCGCGTTGAATTTTCCGTCGCCTTTGAGATAGGCTTTGGCGCATATCTTTTTCGCCGATTTAAGCGTTGCTTTTACGTATTTTTCATCGCCCTTATAAGCCGCGTAATAAACGAGCGTTCTCATACCGGACGCCCCGGGAAGAGTGTCGCACTTATCGAGAAGATATTCGTATTCCTCTATTTTCCCCTCATCCCCGAGCATTATATAAGCGAACAGCATTTCTATCGCCGCTTCGTCGTCGAGGTAATCCTCGGCATTCTGCAATTCTTCAAGCCCCGCGACGATATCCTTCGGCTCGAAAAGTTCTTCCGCTCTGCGCAGCCGCAAAAGAGCAAACCTCGCCTTTACGGATTCCGACGCGCTCTGCTCCGGCTCGAACAGCGAGCCGTCTATCTCCGCGTAGGATTTTCCCTCGTAAAGTTCTTCGGTTATTCCGAGAAGTTTCTCGATGTTTTTCTTTTCGTCGCCGTCCGAAAGCATCGCGGCAAGAACCGCCCCGTCGTTATCGGGAACAAACCCCGGCACGGCGTTGATTATAAAAATAACAACCGACAGAGGCATTCCGCAGAAAAAAATCGCTCCGAGCGGCGCGGAAAGAGCCATAAACGTTATGAACCCCGCAACGAGAATCGCAACGGCGATAACTCCGCCTAAAATTCCGCCCGCAACCGTTTTCGCGTATCTTTTACCAAGATCGCCTTTTCGCGTGGGAACGATATCCGTAGCCCCGAGATAAGAATTTTTAAACGAAACGGAAAACTTCTTTATCGCCTGCTTGTCGTATCTGAAAATGAAGAACGAAAAACCCGCGACCTCGAAGCCGTTTCTCTTCGCGACGAGCGCATGCCCGCCCTCGTGAAACAACGCGGTGACCGCCAACCCTATAACCAGGCCGCATAACATAAGAAACAGCCTGAGCCAGATGTTTGCCGAAAGAGCAAACGACGAAAAAACCGCCATCAGGACGGCGCAGACGTACATTACGATTATAAGAATTTTCTTCCCTACTCCGTTACCCGTTTTTTCCTGCTCCATAACTCTCCTGTCCGATTACGCCCCGTTTTATCAAAAAGCCGAGCATGTTATCGTTTTCGCTGACCGTAATTTTACCGATACCGAAGTCGGATACTAACCTTAAAAGCAAATACGCCCCTCCGACGATGATTTCGGCTCTTTTTTCGCTTATTTTAAGCGTTTTTACGCGCTCTTCATAAGTCGCGTTCTTTATTTTTTCGTAAGTTTCGCGGATTTGACCGACCGTAATTTCCGTTCCGTTGACCTTTTCGCGGTCGTACCTGTCGAGCCCGAGAAAACAAGCGCAGAAAGCCGTAGCCGTACCGCCAACGGCGTAAAAAGGCACGTTTTCCGGCACTTCGCCGTATTCTTTTATGCGTTTATCGATAAGTTCGCAAAGTTTTCCCTCGTCCTCGCCGCAAATATCTTTAAGCCTTACCGCGCCGAGAGGGAGAGAGTGGCAATAAACCGTTTTTCCGCCCTTTCTGACGGCGATTTCCGCGCTCGCGCCGCCTATGTCGATAATTCCGCCGTCGCCCGCGCCGACAGCGCCCGAAAGCCCGATTTCGCCTTCTTCTTCGCCGTCGATAATTTCGATCGTCAGGGACGTTCTTTTTTTAACTTCGCCGACGAACTCCGAACCGTTTTTCGCGCTTCTCACGGCTTCCGTAGCAAACGCGAATATTCTTTGCGGATCGTATTTTTTAACTTCCGCGAGCAATTTTTCTATTCCTTTAACCGTCCTTTCGACGGCAACGGGCGTCAACTCTTTTTTCTCGTCGAGTTTTTCTCCGAGGCGTGTTGTTATAAGCCCCTGAAAATATGTTTTTTCTTGCGAACGGACGAGCGCGCGGACGGAGTTGGACCCGACGTCGAAAACGGCGAAAATTCCGTTTTTATCAGCCGTTGTCGTCATTTTTGTAAATATATCCCTTCTGCCTTGCCCGCTCTTCGATCTTCCATTTTTTAAGCCAGAGATCTATTTCGTCTTTTCCGTTTGCGATCTCTTCCTGTAATTCCGTTATTTCCCGCTGAAGGCGTTCCGCTTCTCTTTTTTTCGTTCCCATCGCCACGAGTTGATAAATCAGAACCGTTATGAGAACGAATAAGAACACTACCGCTATAGCCGTCCCCGCGGACACGAGGCGTTTTAACTTTTTTTCGGTCACTGTGCTTCCTCCGTAACATCAAGGCAATACTTTTCGCAATTTTATTATACGCTTTTTCGGTTAAAATTGCAAGCGTTTTATTAAAACTTGCGTTTTCTGCGACAAAACCGAGCGCGACGCCGAGCGGCATATACGCCCTGAAATCGGGAAAACCGAAAAAAAGCGACATTCTGCCGTAAATAACGCAGCACGGAACGGCGAAAAGCAAGTCCGCAATCAACCCGACCGCCCTTTTCGCCTTAAAACGCTTCGCGGATAAAATCTCACCGACCGCCGCAAGCGGAAAATACGCCGCGCCGCAAAGCACGCCGATAAAAACACATTCGATGAAATAATATAACTGTCCTTCCGTTACGAACATTATTTGAAGAACCTCTTCAGAGTCGTCTGCCCGCCCGAAAGGAATTTTACGGCGACGACCGCGCCGACCATTTTAAATTCTCCCGTGCGCTTTTCAAACCCGACGATTTTAAGCCCCTCGCCCGTTATACAAACCCTGCCGCCCTCGACAAGACTCAGCCTTATTTCTCTGTCGTTGAACGAAATAACGTCGCCCACGCCGCTCGCCGTGAACGATTTTTTGTATTCGATAACGAAATCAGGAATAATTTTATCCATAAAAAAACCTCCCGTAAAATCTTATGAGAGGTTCTCTTGTTTTATTAATTTTAAAGAGGTTTAATACCCGCTTTCGGCTCAGTCGAGTTTCTGATCGCCGAATTTTATCCACCCGATTTTGCGGAACAATTCCGAAAAGCCGAACGACAACGCCGCCGGCAGGATAAACAACAGAAGCGCGATGCCGAGAGCGAGAATCCACGGGTTCATGCCCGCGCTCGCCTCTATCGTCCCGAACACGCCTACAAGCCCGCTCGTTCCCATTCCGCCGCCCGAAGCGTTGCACTTCAAGCCGAAAAGACAAGTGGAAACGGGACCTAAAATCGCGCTCGAAATTATTTCCGGGAGCATTATCGCGGGTTTTTTCATTATGTTGGGTATCTGGAGCATACTCGTACCTATTCCTTGCGAAACAAGCCCCGAAACGCCGTTTTCTCTGAAAGAAGCCACGGCAAAACCTATCATATGGCAACTGCATCCGACAACCGCCGCGCCGCCCGCGATGAGCATCGCGTCGTCCGTAATTCCGCTTGCGACGGACAGCCAGATAGCGGCGGACGAAGTGGGCATCGTGAGAAGAACGCCCATTACGACGGAAATTATTATACCCATGAAGAAAGGCGTAATCTCGGTCGCTCTGGATATGAGCGCGCCGAGTTTGGTTATAAGGAAGATAAACGGATAAGCGACGTAAATTCCGCCGAGACACAAAACGAGCGTGCCGAGCGGAACGATGAGAATATCGAACTTAGTCTTTCCGGCGTAAAGCGATACGATTTCCACGCACAGAAGCGACACGACGTAAGCCCCTATCGGATTGCCGGGCATACCCATCGTTACGGAGAGGCTTCCGCCCGAAATCTTATCCGCCCACGCGCCGACGAACCCCGCGACGGCAGCCGAAAACATCGTGAGTTTTTTCGCGCCCAAAGAGTGAGCGATTCCCGCGCCTATTCCGAATCCCATAGAAGTTTTTGCGACGTTCGCTATGGTATTTACGATGTTTCCGAACGCGTTATTGCCTATCCAACCCGCAATCAACGCGAGAATAGTGCCTGCGATGAGCGTGCAGAAAAGTCCTTGAGCCATGCCCGAGAACGCGTCGATAAACCAGCGCGACGCAAGTTTTTTTACGGTTTTTTTAAACGACTTTTCTTCGTTTTCGTTGCAAACGTTTTCCATGTTTCAGTCCTTTGTTTCGTATTTTAACAGGTTTATATTATCGGGTTCGATTTTTATTCGGCGATGAGAGTCAGTTTATTATCCGCCTGATCGCACGAAGTGAGATAATATTCCACCCCGTTTTTGACTATTTTCAGATCGGTTCTGCATTCCTTTCCGTGCAGATGCCCGTAAACGACCTTTGCCACTCCGTTTTCTTCGAAAATGTCGGTGAAAAGCGAGTTTTCACGCCTTACGTTGAAGGGCGGATAATGAATCAGACATATCAACTCGTCGTTTTCTTCTCTGATTTTTTTCGCCGCCGCCATCGCGAGTTTCAGCCGTTCCGATTCGCGGACGTAAATTTTCACGTCCTTCTCCCCGAAGTCCGGCGAGCCGTCGACGCACCAGCCTCGCGTTCCGCAGATTATCTTGTTTCCGAATTTAACGCAGTCGTTCTGAAGAGCGTAAAACCCCTCGGGAAGAGAATTTCTTATTTTAGATATACTTTTCCACCAGTAATCGTGATTGCCGCGTATCAGTACTTTTTTACCCTTAAGCGGGCATAACGCGGCGATATCTTCAAGCGCCTCGGGCAAATCCATCGCCCAACTTATGTCGCCGCCGATCATAACGACGTCGTCGTCGGTTACTTTCGCGTTCCAGTCGGCGAAAATCTTTTCAAGATAATTCTCCCACTTCGCGCCGAAAATATCCATCGGCTTGGAGCCTTTGCTGCACATATGAAGATCGCTCACGGCATAAAATTTCACGGCTTTCTCTCCTCTCGGGCAATTATAACACATTTTCTTTTTTTTATCAACTTTTTACAGCCCTGCAAGATAACTTGACGCAAAAAAGCCCGAAGGTTTTTCCTTCGGGCATAACCGGCTCGGCCGATTTGACTATACTTGACGTTAAGTGTTTCCGGGATAAATCGGGAGATCGAAAAATCCCGAACATACTTCTTGCGTGTATTCCTGACACTGCGGCAAAGTTGCGTAGCCGTAAGACGGAAGCAGAAGTTCCACCGTCATGACAACTTTCATTATTATCGTTACGCAGCACGACACGGTGAACGTGGCGGTATCGGTATAAATCCCTTCGGGCGCGACGATAGATACGACGGAATTGATTTTATACGGTATTATCGACGGCTCGGGTATGTACATAACTATATCGACGTCGAACGAAACCGAAGAAGTCGCCGTGCCTCTCACGCCGTTGGCGTCGGTGTATATCACTTCCATCGGAACGGTGACCGTTGCCTGAACCCTGCCGAAACGCTCTCTGTCGGGAAGCCTGTCTACGGTGACGTTGGTTAAAACGCCCTCGTTGCCGATGCTTCTCGCGCTGAGAAACGTAAGCGGATAAACGGGATTTGCGGGGTTAAACCCGGTAAGCGCAAGCGTTATGCCCTCTTCCTGAGTCTGACGGATGCAGGCGTCGAACACTTTTTCGGCTTCTACGCATACCTTTTCGCACAGCCCGTTTACAGGATTGCCGTTTATTCTGCCGGGACATCTGTCCGATGCGTTGTTTGTAAAGAACGACATATTAAACCTCCTTAAAACGCTCTCATTTTAATATATGCCGAAAGCGTTTAAAAATGTTAATATGTCGCTTTGTTTTTAATATCTTTAATATGTCGCTTTGTTTAAAACTTTATATTGTGTTTTTTCAGTTCTGCCGACAACGCGACGAAATCCTCCGTGGAAAAAGTTTCACCTCTCGCAAGCGGATTATCCGTGACGGCGCAGATTATTTCGTTAGCCTCTTCGCGCGGAATTCTGAACGATTGCATCAGATTGTTCGCGAGCGTTTTTCTTCTGCTGGCAAAAGCGCATCTCACCGCCGCTCTGTAAGCCTTTTTGTCCGCGCCCGGATATTTGTTCCGGTCCATCGTGATTTTCACCACGGCGGAATCCACGTTGGGCGCAGGATAAAATTTCTTTCTGTCGATGAACAGAAGTTGCTCGGCGTTGCCCACGAGGTCTATCCCCGCGGTTATCGCGCCGTAATCTTCCGTGCCGGGCTTTGCGGTCAGCCTGTCGGCGACTTCGGCTTCGATCGTGACCGTTATGCTCTTCACCTTTTCCGATTCCTCGACGAATTTCATCAGTATCGGAGTGGTTATATAATACGGAATATTCGCGACGACGGAAAATTCACCGCCGCAGATTTTCTCTATTTCTTCGGTTCCGGTTTTCATAACGTCCTTGAAAATTATCTCGACGTTATCGAACCCCGCGAGCGTTTCTGCGAGAACGGGCTTGAGATTCGCGTCTATCTCGAACCCTATAACTCTCTTCGCCTTTTTCGCGATTGCCGCGGTGAGCGTTCCCCCGCCGCAACCTATCTCCACGACCGTGTCGTTTTCGGTTATGCCCGATTTCGCGACGATATCGTCCAGCAGAACGGGGTCGGTCAGAAAATTCTGCCCGAACCGCTTGTTGAACCTGAAACCGTTTTTGTTTAATATATCTTTTAACTGCATCAACTGTCCTTGATAAATTCTCTTACTCTTAAAGGAATACCCGCTTCGGCGGCGATTTTTTTACATTTTTCAATCGATTCCGCGCCGATTACGTCCACAACCGAAAACGTGACGTAAAGCCCGCGATCCCTGCATTTTTTCGCGAAAGAAATAAGCTCGGAATAAGCGTCTTCGCCGAAAACCGGTCTGCAGATATCGAAATACTTTTCCGCATCACATTCGTTGAGGCTCACGTTCACCTTGTCAACCGCTTCCGCGAGTTCTCCGGTTATGTCCCTTCCGTTGATCAGATTGCCCTGCCCGTTCGTATCGAGCCGAACGATATATCCGCGTTTTTTGAGTTCTCTTCCGATTTCTACTATCTCTTTCACTCTGAAAGTAGGCTCTCCGAAACCGCAGAAAACAACCTCGTCGTAACCCGTTTGCGGGAGAGCGGCGAGAACTTCGTCGGCCGAAGGCTCCTTTGACAACCAGAGTTTGTTGCCGAAATAGGATTCTTTTCCGTTTCGCACGCAAAAAACGCAGTCGTTGGAACATCTGTTCGTAAGGTTGATATAAAGTTTTCCGTCAAGTTCGTAAGCGTAAGTATCCATTTATTATATCCTGTAAAACCTTTTGAAATTCGTTTCTGTTATGTTTTCCGCTTCGGAAAGGGAAACGCCCTTTACCTCGGCGAGCTTTTTTGCGATTATCGGAATCCTCGAGGGGTCGTTCACCGTCCCACGGAAAGGTTCGGGCGAAAGATACGGACAATCCGTTTCCGTCAGAATTCTGTCGGAAGGAATCAGCCTTATAACGCCCTCTTTTTTTGCGTTTCTGAAAGTTATCACTCCGCCGAAGGAAAAGTACGCGCCGAGTTCGACGTATTCGCGCGCGATTTCCTCGCTCTCGCCGAAACAGTGCATCAGAAATCCGTTTTTCAGCAGTTCCCGCCTTTCTTTGAGAAAATCGAGCGTTTTTTTCGTAGCGTCGCGCGAGTGGATAACCATCGGCAGATTGAATTCGCGGGCGATGAAAAGTTGCCTTTCAAAGGCTTCTTCCTGCGCTTTTTCGGGCGATTTGTTCCAATGAAAATCAAAACCCGTTTCGCCTATGCCAACGCATTTTTTCTTTGCCGCAAGCGCTCTTATCGTTTCCTCGGCTTCCGCCGTGAACGTCGACGCTTCGTCCGGGTGAACGCCCGCCGTGAAATACATATCGTCGTACTTTTCCGCAAGAGCGGCGGCTTTGAGCGACGAATCGACGTCGAAACCCGAATCGACCACCGCTCCCACGCCCGCTTCGCGGTAATTTTTTATTATCCCGGCGATTTCTCCGCCGTATTTATCGTCCGTTAAATGAGCGTGCGCGTCGGTGAACATTATCTCACCGTCGCCCCGTCGGGAATTTCTCCCTTTTCGGGCGAAACAATCGAAAGTTTACCGTCCTTTTCGGCGCAGAGAATCATGCCCTGACTTTCCACTCCGCAAAGTTTCGCGGGTTTGAGATTATAAACAAGCACGACGTTTTTGCCGACGAGTTCTTCGGGCTTATACCACTCCGCGATGCCGCTTGCGACCGTTCTTGTTTCATCTCCGACCTTAAGCGAAAGTTTAAGAAGTTTTTTGGATTTTTCAACCTTTTCGCAAGCCGTTACGAGAGCCGTCCTGAACTGTATTTTAGCAAAATCGTCTATCGTGATTTCCGATTTTCCCTCTTCTTTTTCGACTTTTTCCGCCGCCGCTACGTATTTATTCTTTATTTCCTCGGCTTTTTTGTCTACTTCCGCCTGATCGAGCCTTGCGAAAATCACTTCCGCGTTCGCCTGAACTTTGTTCCCGTCCGGATATAAGCCGAATTCGCCGAGAGCGGTATATTCTCTCTCGGGGCAATTTATCTGTTCAAGCACTTTTGCCGACGTTTCCGGCATAAAAGGCGCAAGAAGCGACGCCGCTATCGCTATCGTTTCGGTAAGATTATATAAAACCTCTTTCAGTCTCGGGTGTTTCGCTTCGTCCTTCGCAAGCACCCACGGCGCGGTTTCGTCAACGTATTTATTCGCTCTTCTGAGAAGCGCGAACACGACGTCGATCGCGTCGGAAACGCGGAATTCGTCCATAAATCCGCAGACTTTTTCGTAAGCGGCAACGGCGATATTTTTAAGTTCTTCGTCAACGGGTTCGGTCGCGCCGGTTCTTTCCACCAGGCAACCGAAGTATTTTTCGCTCATCGCGACCGTTCTCTTGACGAGGTTGCCGTAAACGTTGGCGAGATCGCCGTTGATTTTATCGGTCATAAGTTGCCAGCCGATAAGTCCGTCGTTATCGAAAGGCATATCGTCTAAAACGTAATATCTCACCGGATCAACGCCGAAAACGGACACGAGATCGTCGGCGTACATAACGTTGCCTTTGGACTTTGACATTTTACCGCCGTCCTGCAAAAGCCACGGATGCCCGAAAACTTTTTTGGGAAGCGGCAAACCGAGAGCCATAAGGAATATCGGCCAGTAAATGGTGTGGAATCTGATTATGTCCTTGCCGATGATGTGGACGTCGCACGGCCAGCACTCGTTGAAAAGTTCGGACGAATTGCCGTCCGCGTCGTAACCGATGCCGGTGATGTAATTAGTCAACGCGTCGAGCCAGACGTAAACGACGTGCGACGGATCGAAATCGACGGGAATACCCCATTTGAACGACGTTCTCGAAACGCAGAGATCCTGCAATCCCGGAAGAAGGAAATTGTTCATCATTTCGTTCTTTCTCGAAACGGGATAGATGAAATCGGGGTGGGAGTTGATATAATCTATAAGTTTGGGAGCGTATTTGCTCATTTTGAAGAAATACGCTTCCTCTTTGGCTTTTTTCACTTCGCCGCCGCAATCGGGGCATTTGCCGCCTGCGAGTTGGCTTTCCGTCCAGAAAGACTCGCACGGGGTGCAATACCAGCCTTCGTACGCGCCCTTATAAATATCGCCCTGCTCGTAAAACTTTTTGAAAATTTTGCGGACCTGTTCTTCGTGATATTTATCGGTCGTTCTGATAAAGTTGTCGTAATCGACGTTCACGCACTTCCACACCGATTTGATCTCGTCCGAAACCATATCGACGTATTCTTTGGGAGATTTGCCGAATTTGCGGGCTTTTTCTTCGATTTTCTGCCCGTGTTCGTCCGTTCCCGTCTGCAAATAAACGTCGTAACCCTGTTTTTTTCTGAATCTCGCTATACTGTCGGCAAGAATCGCCTCGTAAGTGTTGCCTATATGCGGCTTGGACGAAGTGTAAGCGATTGCCGTCGTTATATAATATTTCTCTTTCATATGTCCGATCTGCCTTCGTTGATATGCTTGATATACTTTTATTATAATATACTTTTAAGAAAAAGTAAAACATAAAAAGGCGATTTTTATCATAACTTGTATCGTGAACGTAATTTTTACCTTTATATTCTTAATATCTCTCGTCGTTTTCGCCGTTTTTTCGCCCGATAAAGCACTCGAAGCGATGACGGGCGGAGGACAGAAAGCCGTGGGGCTTTCGATGAACCTTATAGTTATTTACGCCGTGTGGTCGGGCGTTCTGCAGATCGCGGAGGACTCCGGAATAATCAAAAAACTTTCCGTAAAACTCCGCAGACCGATTAATTTGCTTTTCGGCGAACTCACGGACGACGAATCGGACGACGTCGCCGTGAATATTTCGGCGAACCTGCTCGGAATGGGCGGAATCGCCACCCCCGCGGGGATATCCGCCACGACAAAAATGTGCAACCGCGGAAATCACGACGGAGCGACAAGGCTTTTCGTTCTCGCCTCGACGAGTATTCAACTTCTGCCGACGACGGTCATTTCGCTTAGGCAGTCGTTTTCGTCCGCCGCGCCGGCGATGGTTTTTCTGCCGTCCCTGCTCGCTTCGCTCCTCTGCACGGCAACGGGGCTTTCGCTTTGTTTTATCTTTAAATCCAAAAACGGGAAATCCGAAAACGGGAAATCCGGAAACGGGAAATCCGAAAACGGGACGGCCGCAAAAAAATGAAATATATTTCGCTTGTAATCCCCGTTCTTCTCATCGCGCTGTTCGTTTATTCGGCGATAAAAAAGGTGAAAATTTACGACAGTTTCGCCGTCGGCGCAGGGCGGGCGTTACCTCTTGTTTTCTCGCTTTTTCCTTACCTTGTAACTATTTTCATAATGACCGAACTTTTCCGCATAAGCGGGTTATCGGACGCGCTGATAACTTTTCTTACGCCGGTTTTCGGGTTTTTCGGAATACCCTCCGAAATTGCCCCGCTCGTGATTTTAAAGCCTTTTTCGGGCGGAGGAAGCCTTGCTCTGCTCACCGAAATTTATGAGAAATACGGCGTAGATTCATATATTGCTCTGTGCGCTTCCGCAGTTTACGGTTCGTCCGAAACGACCTTTTACATCTCCGCAGTTTATTACTCCGAGGCAAAAGAAAAAAGGCTGATAAAGCCGATAATAATATCGCTTTTTTCAACCTTCGTTTCAACGGTTTTCGCCTGTTTTATATGCAGATTTTTTTAGGGATTCCGTTTCTTATCAATAGTTAATTTTGCCGTGATAAGGAATATAATGTATAGCCGCAGGCGGTCGCGTCAAAACGCGACCGCCTGCGGCTGAACGTATTTTAAATCAATCGTCTACGTCGAGATTTTCGATTATTTTAGCCTTTCTGACCGGTTTGCTGTCGCCGTGTTTAACGAATATCATCGTTAAAAACGCCAGCGCGACCGCCACGGTTGCGTAATAAAACAGCGGCTTCATACTCCCCGCAAGTTCCATTATCGCTCCCGACAAAATCGGCGTCGCTATCTGCGCCGCCATCGACGCGGTGTAATAAAAACCCGTGTATTTGCCGACGTCGCCGCCCTTCGCGAGTTCCACGACCATCGGGAACGAGTTCACGTTTATCGTAGCCCAGCCTATTCCCGCAAGCGCAAACAGAAGATTGAGAACTATTATGCTCGAATTTTCCGTCATGAACGTCGCCCCGAAAAACGCCGCCGTGAGCATAACCACGCCCGCGAGAATACTCTTTTTTCTGCCTATTCTCTGCGCAAGCATGCCGACGGGAATATAAGAGATTATCGCCGCGCCCTGCGCCACGAGAAGCGTGGTGTTATAATCCATATGCAGAACGTTCATCGCGTAAAGCGAATATTTGGAAGTTACGGCGTTATAGCCTATATACCACAGCGCGACCGAACACAAAATCAATATAAGGCTTTTGAATTCGGGCTTGGTGAGTTTCTTTTTGGAAATCTGGTCGACTTTTGCCTCTTCTTCCGTTTCGAGTCCGTCCTTAACGGAGTTCCGCTCCATTTCGTCAACCCACACGGGTTCTCTGACTTTCCAGATAAACATCAGAAGCCCTAAAACCATAACCCCGCAAACCGCGCCGATGAACGGCGTGTAGCTCATGAGTTGATTATAGGTTTTGCCCGTACCGAAAACCATGCCGAGAACAAGGACGATCATTCCGCCCGCCGTTCCCATAAGGTTGATTACCGCGTTCGCCTGCGAACGGAGCGGTTTTTCGGTTACGTCCGGCATGAGAGCCACCGCCGGCGAACGGAAAATCGCCATCGCGAAAAGCGTCAGAAGCAACAATCCCGCAAAAAGAACGAGCGTTAAAGGTTGCGCAAGCGTTTTTTCCAGAGCGTAATCGCTTATGCCCGGCGTTATCAGATTTTTATAAGCGTTGCTTTTGCTTACGTTCTTTCCTATATCAGAGCCGTCAGGCATTTTATAAACGGTTTTGCCGTGTTCCGTCACGGAAACGAGTACGTAGTAGGTTTTCGTTGCCGAATCGTAGCCGTATGCCGTTTCGGGTTTGGAATGGTCGGCGTTATATTCCGCGTTGATATTCGAGTACCAGTCGCGGACTTCCGTCTTTTCCTCGTCCGTAAGTTCGTTATAGAGTTTGTTTTTTACTATTTTTGCGGCGTAATCGCAGATAACGTAAGTTTTGGGTTGTTCTTTATCCGTTATCGCGCTGTACTCGGCGTTCTGAATTTCGTAATTTTCGTCGAAAAGGGTTTCGTAACCGCTGTTTTCGCCGAAATTGCCGAGTTTTGCGAGTTGCGCGTTATCGGCGAAAGTAAGCCCGAAAAACGAAAGGGCTGCGACGATCGTTCCGATGACTATGTACGGCGTTCTTCTGCCGAAGCGGGTTTTTGTTTTATCGGACAAACTGCCGAAAAGCGGCAGAAGAAATATCGCGATGACGTTGTCGAGCGACATTATCACGCCCGAAACCGTCTGACTTAAACCGAATTTGTTGACGAGCATCATCGGAACGATGCTGTCGTAGGCTTGCCAGAACGCGCATATAAGGAAAAACGCGAACCCGACGAATATCGTCTTTTTGTAGTTTAATTTCATCCGTTTTCTCCCTTGCCGGAATTACTTTTCTTCCTTATAATACACGAGCCTGTGGCAGGAATCACACTCCACGAGACTGCCCTTTTTCAGACTGTCGAAACAAGCCATAGGGAATTCCGTTCCGCACCGCGAACAATGCGGCTTCTTTCCGAAAACCTGAACGGAATAAAGCACCGGAAAAATTTTATCCTTCCGCTTGGCTTTGTAAAGTTCCATTTCCTCCGGCGGGATTTGCTTTTCGATCTTAACGAGTTCCGCCTTGATCTTTTTCATATCCTCTTCCTTGGAAGCCTTCAAAGCGTTATATTTGGGAACGAATTCGCTATATTGACTCTTCGCCTCTTTGGTTTTGGATTTCAACTGAGTGAACTCCTTCAAAACCGCAGATATCTCGCGTGAAATCTGCTCTATGCCGTTTGCGAGTTTTTCGATTTCGTCGTTGAGTTCCTGAGCCTTTCTCTTCACGTAGCCGAGTTGTTCGGGATCGTCCGTTTCATCCACGCCGTCGTATTCTTTTATCTCGTCGCCGAGCCTTTTATAAAGCGCGACCGACTCGTTATATTTATTCGCAAGTTCTTCCGCTTTCTTCTCCAGAAGCGCGATGTTGTCGTTTACGCTGTTCAAAAACTTCTGCGCGGAAACGGCTTTTTTCCTCTCTTCGCTCTGCGAAATTTCGGTTTCGATTTCGCGAAGTTTCGCATCGACGCTTTGATATTGGAGTAACTGTTCTATCATATTTCGCTCCTTCCTCCGGCGGCGCGACCGTCAAGGCAAAACCGCCTTAAACGAATCTTTCGTCGTCAAAGAAATAAATTTTTATATTCGTTAATTCCGCCGCGCACTTTTCCGCGAACTTCTTCATTCCGTAATTCTCCGTGCCGTAATGCGTGCAACCGAGAACGCAAAGCCCTTTTTCGAGAGCGTGAAGAAGAACGTGATGCGGAATGTCGGCGGAAACGACGAGATCGACGCCTGCGGCTGCCGCCGCTTCGACTTCCTCGTCGCCCAGCCCCGCGCCGCAAAACGACGCGAGTTTACGGACGGGTTTATCTTTTTCGCCGTAAGCGAAAACCTTTTCCGTTCCGAATTCTTTTTTGTAGTTTTCGGTTATTTCGCCGAATGTTTTATCGGTAACGCTTATTCTGCCGTAGCCCTCGCCGTTACCGAAATCGTCCAGAATTCCGACGATTTTTCCGCCGAGCCCCGCGGCAAGACGATAATCGATTCCCTCTTTTGCGCCGTCGAGGTTAAGATGATTCGAAATTACGCCTATGCCCGCGTTCGCCGCCGTAAGAAGGGGCGCGTCGGCAAGAAGATTTTTAACCGGGCGATAAATCGCCGGGTGATGAGTGATTATCGCGTCCGCTCCGACCGAAACGGCGTAATTTACGCTCGCGCCCGTAAGGTCGAGGCAGAAAACCGCGGTTTTGATTTCTCTTTTCGTTTCGAGAATCATACCGCTGTTGTCGTAAGCGCCTTCTTTGACAAACCTGTCGGATATTTCCATAGGCGCGTATCCGAGTAATTTTAAATACAATTCGCGATAAGTCATTCTATGATTTTCCTTAATTTTTCCGTTTTTTTCAGCAATTCTTCCTTTTCGGGAGAATCGGCGTTCGCCGCCGCCTCCGAAAACAGTTTTATCTTGTCGTTGACGAAATCTCTGAAATCGTCGCTCTTTTCTTTGAGATTATCTCTGCCGAAAACGTATTCGTCGTCCGTATATTCGTCCTTTTTATCCGATTTTTCCGCCACGATAACGTGATAATACTTCCAATCCTTAAAAGTGTAATCACGCGTTATAAAATAGCCGTTTTCGACGAGAAAACGCCTTACTTTTTCCGCGTTTTTCATCGGCTGTAAGACGAGCCGCGAGGGTTTGTCCTCCCGCCTTTCGAGCATTGCCGAAATTATCTCGCCGCCCATACCCGAAATCAACGCTTCGTCCACGTGAGGAAGGTTATCGAACCCGTCCGACACGATAGCCGTGAATCTTCCGCCGAAACGCAAGGAAAGCCTGCTCTCGGCTTTTTTTAGGCATTTTTCGGAAATATCGGATATAATAACGTCGTCGAAAAGTCCGTTTTCGAGCGTTTTTTCAGCTATATAACCGTGATCGCAACCGACGTCGGCGAACGTTCCGCCGCCTATGAGTTCGGAATAAATCGTTCTGAGCCTTTTGGTGAGCGGATTATTCAATGAAATCCTTCAACCTCTTGCTTCTCGACGGGTGACGAAGTTTTCTCAGAGCCTTGGCTTCGATCTGTCTTATTCTTTCTCTCGTTACGTTGAATTCTTTTCCGACTTCTTCCAGCGTTCTCGGTTTTCCGTCGTCGATGCCGTAACGGAGCCTTAAAACTTTTTCTTCTCTCGGGGTGAGAGTGTCGAGAACGTTTATAAGTTGTTCCTTAAGCATAGATCCCGCAACCACGTCGGTAGGCGCAGCGCTCTGCTCGTCCTCGATGAAGTCGCCGAGATGGCTGTCCTCTTCCTCGCCGATTGGCGTTTCCAAAGACACGGGATCCTGCGCGATTTTCTGAATTTCGATTACGCGCGACTCGGGGATACCCATTTCCTTCGCGATTTCTTCCGGAGTGGGTTCTCTGCCGTATTCCTGCAACAAAAGCCTCGAAACTCTGCCGACTTTGTTTATCGTTTCCACCATATGGACGGGGATTCTTATCGTTCTCGCCTGATCGGCAATAGCCCTCGTTATGGCTTGCCTTATCCACCAGGTTGCGTAAGTCGAAAATTTGAAACCTTTCTGATAATCGAATTTTTCGACGGCTTTCATAAGCCCGAGATTGCCTTCCTGAATAAGGTCGAGGAACTGCATGCCCCTGCCGACGTATCTCTTCGCAATCGAAACGACAAGACGAAGGTTCGCCTCGGACAACGCTCTTTTCGCGTCCTCGTCGCCGTCCATCATCTTCTTTGCAAGGTTGATTTCGTCGTCCGCCGAAAGAAGGGGGACTTTACCGATGTCTTTGAGATACATCTTTACGGGATCGTCCATGCTGATCTCTTTGATGATCTGTTCGTAAAGTTCCTTGTCCTTTTCGTAATCGTCGATTATTTTGATTTTGTTCTCTTCGAGCGCTCTGTAAACCTCGTCGATCTGAGCGGGATCGGTGTCGTATCTTTCGAGTCTGTCGCAAAGCGCGTCCGAACCGATCGATCCTTTTGTTTTACATTCTTCGAGAAGCGACGTTATAATCTCCTGAAGTTGTTCTTCGCTGATCGCCATTTTTATCCTCCGTTAATATTTAGCGAGTTTTGCCGCTATTTTGGCAATAGCCCCTATGATTTCTTTTCTTTTTTCGGTGTCCGTTTCTGCCCTTAACACCTCGTTTAACTGCGCGAGTTCCGTTTCAAGTTTGTTCTTCATCATCTTTGAAACGCAATCGGAAAAATATCTCGTTTCTCCGTCGCTGCCGAAAACGTTGTCCCCGCTCGATAACACCGCGTTATATTCGACGAGTTCATTCTCGCCGAACAGCGTCGCGATAGATGACGGGAAAATCGGTTTTTCATTTTCTTTTGCTTCGTTTATAATATCCGCAATTTTATTGCGTACGGGATCTTGAAAATCGTAACCGATAAGACTAATGTCTTTTGCATATTGTTTATTAAAAAGCAATGCGCATAAAACAAATCTTTCGGCGCCGGATATTCCGTCCTTGCTTTGAGCGACATTCTCTTCCGGTATTTCTTCCACCGTTTTTCCGGACATAAACCTTTCGGTATCTCTGCTTAAAGATTCATACGTCGTATTCGTATCTCTGCCGAGTTTTCTTAAAAGTTCTTCCCGTTCGCTCTCGGTGGGACGTTCGGCTATTACCTTTACCGCTTCCGCAATGTATTTTCTTTTACCAGAAGTTTCAGTCAGATTATACGCTTTTTTAAGATTCTTTATTTTAAAATCGACAAGCGGCAGACTGTCCTCAAGAAGTTTTTCGTATGCCTCCGCGCCGAATTTCCTTATCACGTCGTCCGGGTCAAGCCCTTCGGGGAGAGTTACCACTCTGACCTCGATTCCCTCGTTCTGAAGAATTTCAAGTCCTCTTATCGTTGCTTTCTGTCCCGCGCCGTCGCCGTCGTAACTTATCAGAACGGTGGGCGCAAAACGCTTCAGAAGCCTTGCCTGCTCGGTTGTGAGCGAAGTACCCATTGACGCGACTACGTTTTTAAAACCTGCGTTGTAAACCGAAATGGCGTCCATATAGCCTTCGACCATTATTATCGACGACAATCCGTTTTTCGCCTTTTCTTTTTTCAGGTTGTTGATGTTGTAAAGCGTTCTGTTCTTTATGAACAGTTCCGTTTCCTGCGTGTTTTTATACTTTGCAAAATCGGGTTTCTTTTCTAAAAGCCTACCGCCGAACGCTATGACATAACCAAGGTTGTTGATTATGGGGATAATCAATCTGCCCCACAAAGCGTCGTAAACGTAAGACGAGCCGTCATCCTTCACCTTTTTCTGACACACGCCGCATTTAAGCATTTCCTCTTCCGTATATCCTTTGGATTTCAGATAGTTCGGGAGCGAAAACATGTCGAGCGACGCGCCTATTCCGAACGCCGTGACCGTCCGCCGTTCGATGCCTCTGAATGCGAGATAATCGTTATGCGGCTTGGCTTTTGGATCGGAAAGGTTATGCACATAAAACAGCGCGGCGTCTTTGGTGAGCGACAGGAGTCTGTCTCTCGACTGCTTGTCCGACTCGCGTTTTTTGTAATCCCTGTCGTCGTCCGGCATAGCCATTCCCGCGTTTTCGGCTAAGAGCCGCACCGCGCCGATGTAATCGAGATTTTCCATGATTCTGACAAAGGTTATCACGTTGCCGCCGCGTCCGCAACCGAAGCATTTGAAAAATTGCCCCGCCTCGTTCACGGTGAACGACGGAGTTCTTTCCGAATGTCCGGGAAGAGGACAACACGCCCAGTGACTGTTGCCGCGCTTTTTTAAAACGCAGTATTTCCCGACAATATCGACTATGTTGTTTTTAAGTTTTAATTCCTCAATAAACTTTTCGTCGAGAGCCATTTCCTTTATCTTCTATCTTAAAATAAAATTTTTCGGTACGAAAATTTCCTCAAAAGAATAAACGGCGTACCTGTCCGTCATGCTCGACAAATAATCGCAAAGAACGGTGTCTTCGTCGTATTCGCCGAGAAGTTTTTTATAAAAATCGGGAAGTTTTTCCTTGTGTTTTTTATAATAAGCGTACATCTGCGCGAGCATTTCTCCCGCGCGCCCCTCCTCGGCTCTCGCCGCCGGGACGATATACACGTTTTTGAACATAAAATCGCGAAGCCTTTCGGTCGCCTCCATTTTATCCGCTTCCATAACGACGTCGTTTTTGCCGTAAGACTGCTTATAAATGGAAGTTACCATGCTGTTTATCCTCTCTCGCGAGGACGCTCCCAGAATTTCCATTTCCTCTTTCGGCAAATCGTTTTCGGTGATTATGCCCGCCCTTATCGCGTCGTCTATGTCGTGATTGAGATAGGCTATTCTGTCCGAAAGCGAAACGACTTTACCCTCGAGAGTATGCGGATTTCCGCTCTTTTTATGTTGCAAAATACCGTCGCGGACTTCATAAGTGAGATTGAGGTCTTCAAGTACGTCCACAACCCTTAAAGACTGAACGTTATGCTCGAATCCGTTGGGATTGAGTTCGGCAAGCACCCTTTCGCCCGAATGACCGAACGGGGTATGTCCGAGGTCGTGACCGAGAGCGATAGCCTCGGCTAAATCCTCGTTTAAATCAAGACAATGGGCTATCGAACGGGCAACCTGCGCCACGTCGAGCGTGTGGGTGAGCCGCGTCATATAATGGTCGCCCTCGGGAGAGAAAAAGACCTGCGTTTTGTTCTTCAATCTCCTGAACGCTTTGGAATAAATTATCCTGTCCCTGTCGCGCTGATAATCGGTACGCATAGGGCAAGGCTCTTCGTATTTCAGCCGCCCCTTCGTTTTATCCGAAAACGCGGCGAACGGAGAGAAAAACTGTTTTTCTTTTAAAAGCGTTTTTTCTTTCATAGAACCATAGAACCCCCCTTTATATAAAATTTAAATCAGGACAATCCTTAAATCAAGACAATCCTTTTTATATAAATCACGACAATTCTTTCCCGACATTAATATTATTCAACCGTTTTCGTTCTTTTCCCTTTTTTTTTCGTTTTTTGCGGTTCTGCGCCGTTTTTAGTGTTTTTATGACGGTTAAACAACTTCTCCGCCCGAAACGTTAAGAGTTATGCCCGTAACGAAATCGGCGTCGTCCGCAAGATATAAAACCGCTTTCGCCACGTCTTCGGGCAAACCGAATCTGCCGAGCGGGATATCTTCTCCGATAAGTTCTCTGTCCTCTTCCGAAAAAGCGTTGTTCATCTTCGTGTCGATAAAACCCGGAGCGACGGCGTTTACGCGGATATTCGCCCCGGCGAACTCCTTGGCGAGCGCTTTCGTGAAACCGAGGACCGCGGACTTCGACGCGGAATAAACCGCCTCGCACGAACCTCCGGCCAAGCCCCACATAGACGAAACGTTGATTATCGCCCCGCCTTTTTCGAGCATATGCGGCAAAACCGCTTTGACCGAAAGAAACACTCCTTTCATATTGACGGCAAAGATTTTGTCGTACTCCGCTTCCGTCACGTCGAGCAACGTTTTTATCGGAAGCGCGATTCCCGCGCAGTTAACGAGAACGTTTATCGCGCCGTTTGTTCCGCTATGTTTCGCGAACGATTCAACCGCGCTATTCACGCCTTCCGCGTCCGTAACGTCGATTTTTATCGCCGCGCCGCCGATTTTTTCGGCTATTTTTTTCGCTTCCGCTTCGGAATTATTGTATCCCACGCCGACAAAATAGCCCCTTTCGGCGAATTTTAAGCATATCGCCTCGCCTATTCCGCCCGCGCCGCCCGTCACAAGCACGCTCTTCATCTTAAACTCCTTATCTCGCTCGCCGCCGGCGCGGTTTTCGCCGCCGACAAACAAAAAATGATTATACGCAAAAATCGGACGGCAAAAAAACGGATCTTTTGCTGCCGCCCGAATGGTTTAAATTCCGGATGAAATTTAAAATTACTTCTTGACTCTTTCCATGTATTCGCCGGTACGAGTGTCAACCCTGATGGTTTCACCCTCGTTGACGAACATGGGAACCTGAATTTCAACGCCCGTTTCGAGTTTCGCTTTTTTGGTGGCGTTGGTCGCGGTGTTGCCGGCAACTCCGGGTTCGGATTCGGTTACGAGAAGTTCGACGAAGTTTTCGCAATCGACGGAAAAGGCTTTACCCTTATAGAATTTAACGGTAACGGGATCGTTTTCCTTAATCCACTTCAAAGCCTCTTCGACCTGATCGTAAGTGAGCGGCTCCATATTGTATTCTTCGTCCATAAAGTAATAAAATTCGCCGTCGTTATACGAATACGTCATCTTCTTCGTTTCGATAATGGCGTTTTCGAATTTTTCGGTGGGGTTGAACGTTATCTGCAAAGTTTTGCCTTCGACAACGTTTTTAAGCGTGGTTCTGACGAACGCCGCGCCCTTACCGGGTTTAACGTGAAGAAAGTCCACAACGGTGTAAACCTTTCCCTCGTATTCGATCGTGACGCCTTTTCTTAAATCGCCTGCAAGTACCATAAATAATCTCCTTAAACTTCTTATTTGTAAAGTTTTTCTCTTTTGATTTCGTCGCCGCCGAGAATTGTAAGCGACTTGTCGTCTTTCATAAACGTTTTGTATTTTCCGTTTTCGAGGTGACAACTATCCTCTATTCTTATGCCGAACTTACCGTCGAGATACACGCCCGGTTCGTTGGAAAAAACCATGTTGTTTTTAAGAGCGGCTTCGCCCTTCGGCGAAAGATACGGATATTCGTGAATATTCACGCCGATGCCGTGACCTAACGAGTGAGTGAAATATTTGCCGTAACCGAGCGAAGAGAGAACGTCTCTCGCGATTCCGTCGGCTTCCTTGCCCGTCATTCCTTCTTTGATTCCCTCAGCGGCTTTCATATGCGCGGTGAGAACGGCCAGATATGCTTTTTTGAACGATTCCGTCGGCTCGCCGTAGAACATGGTTCTCGTCATATCCGAACAATAACCTTTGTAAATGCAACCGAAATCCATAAGAACGCATTCGCCGTATTTAAGTTTCGTATCGCCCGTTTCGTGATGAGGAACGGCGGCGTTTTTGCCGAACGCGACTATCGTATCGAACGACGTCCCGGACGCGCCTCTCTTTTTGAAATTATATTCGAGTTCGTTTGCGACCTGCCTTTCGGTTACGCCCTCTTTTATGAAAGGAAGTGTATCCAGCCACGCCTTTTCGGCGATATCGCAAGCCTTTTTGATATATTTTATCTCTTCTTCCGTCTTTACGGACATAAGGTCGCGGATTTCCGCCGACGCGTCCGTATAAGCGAAGCCCAGAGCCTTTAACGCCTCGAACCCGGCAAGAGTGACTACGCCGTAATCTATAGCGACGGTTTTATAACCCTTTTCTTCCGCAAGGCGCGTGAGAAAAGAATAATCCGCGCCGAGAACGACTTCGATTCCCTTGGGTTTCAAAGCCTTTTCCGCCGCTTTGAGATATCTGTTATCGACGACGAAATAAGTTTTTTCCTTGGTTATAAGAACATATCCCGCCGTGCTGTGGAACCCGAGAAAATACATTCTCTGTTTTTCGTCCGTTATAAGGGCGACGTCATAGTTTTTAAAATTCATATCACGCCTCATTTGTTTATTAATTTTAACACTTTTATCCTTTTCAGTCAATAATTTTTAATGCTTAAAGCGTCTTTTTTCTTGAATTTAAGCGTTGTCCGCCGTATTTTTATCATTTTCCGCCGTTTTGTCGGCGTTTTCCGCCGCGCTTACTTCGCTTTCGCCCGGTTTTGCGGCGTTTACCTTTTGCGACGGCACGTAACGATAACTCTTTTTTTTGAGGTTTTCCGCGTTGATTCTGTCTATTTCCGCCTTATATCTCTCTGCTTTTCTGAGTTGAGCGGGCTTGATTACCAAGTGCCACAAAACATAAAAAACAACCAGAGCGCCGAAAATCGACGTGTAAACGATGAATTTCGTTGTGCTGTAAGGCGTTTCGGTGTTTCTTAAAACGATGAACGAAAGCAAAATCACGGCGTAGGCAAGCGAAAGAAAAATCAACGTTATGAGGAGCGAAGTGGAAAGCGCCTTGCACATATCCGTAATTTTGGGAATCTGCGAAGCGTAATAATTCCGCTCGCCCATTTCTTTCTTTTTTCTCTCTTCCTTCGCGCTGAATTTTGCCGTGGTTTGCTTCTTTTTGTTATATTCGTCTCTTATCATTCGTTTCTCCCCCGGAGCATCTTTTTAAGGAACTGCCCCGTATAACTTTTTTCGTTTTCGGCAACTTCTTCCGGACTGCCCTCCGCGATGACCGTTCCGCCGCCGTCGCCGCCCTCGGGACCTAAATCCACGATATAATCGGCGACTTTTATCACGTCGAGATTATGCTCGATTACTATTATCGTATTGCCCGAATCGCGGAGTCTGTTCAGAATACCGATCAGTTTGTCCACGTCGTAACTGTGAAGCCCGGTTGTGGGCTCGTCGAGAATATAAAGCGTTCTGCCCGTGGAGCGTTTGGCGAGTTCGGTTGCGAGTTTAACCCTCTGCGCCTCGCCGCCTGAAAGCGTCGTTGCCGGCTGACCGAGTTTTATATACCCGAGCCCTACGTCCTGCAACGTTTTGATTTTCGAGTAAATCCTCGGGATATTACTGAAATATTCCACCGCCTCGTCCACAGTCATATCGAGAACGTCGGCGATATTTTTGCCCTTGAATTTAACTTCGAGAGTTTCGTGGTTATATCTCTTGCCTTTGCACTGCTCGCACGGAACGAAAACGTCCGGCAGGAAGTGCATTTCGATTTTGATAATTCCGTCGCCCTGACATTTTTCGCATCTGCCTCCGGCGACGTTGAACGAGAATCTGCCCGCCTTATAACCCCTTTCCTTAGCGTCGTTGGACGCGGCGAAAAGTTCCCTGATATAGGTGAACGCGCCCGTGTAAGTGGCGGCGTTCGACCTCGGCGTCCGACCTATCGGCGACTGGTCGATTGCGATGACTTTATCGAAATACTCTATACCCTCGATTTTGTCGCAATCGCCGTAACGAATCTTCGAGCCGTTGAGTTCGTTGGACGTTATCGGCAACAGAACTTCGTTTACGAGCGAACTCTTACCGCTGCCCGAAACGCCCGTGACCGCCGTGAATAACCCGACGGGGAATTTCACGTTGACGTTTTTAAGGTTGTTCTGCCTTGCGCCGAAAACTTCGAGCCACCTGCCGTCGGGCTGTTTTCTTACAAGCGGAATTTCGATTTTCCGTCTGCCGGAAAGATAATCGCCCGTTATCGACCTCGGCTCTTTGCAGATATCTTCGACGCTCCCCGCCGCGACCACTTCGCCGCCGTGAACGCCCGCCTTCGGACCTATATCGACGATATAATCCGCCGCCCGCATAGTGTCCTCGTCGTGCTCGACGACTATTACGGTATTCCCGAGGTCGCGGAGCCTTTCAAGTGTTTTTATGAGTTTTTCGTTATCTCGCTGGTGCAGACCTATGCTCGGCTCGTCGAGAATATACAACACGCCCGTTAAGCCGCTTCCGATCTGCGTTGCGAGCCTTATCCGCTGCGCCTCGCCGCCCGAAAGGGTTCCCGCGCTTCTCGAAAGGGTAAGATATCCGAGCCCTACGTCCGTAAGAAATTTAAGGCGCGCTTTTATCTCCTTTACTATCGGCGCGGCGATTATGCTCTCCGTTTCCGAAAGGACGAGTTCGTCGATGAAAGCGGAGATTTTTACGACCGGCAAATCGCAAAGCCGAGCGATGTTAAGGCTGCCCACCGTTACGGCGAGCGCTTCCTTTTTAAGCCTTAACCCGTGACACTCGGAACACGGCGAGTTTACCATATACTTCTCTATTTCGCTCTTGGTGTAATCGCTCGTGGTTTCTCTGTATCTTCTGGCGAGATTGTTTATCACGCCCTCGTAAGCCGATTCGTAACTGCCGCTGAACGTCCGCGACGAATAAGTCGTCCTTATTTTCTCGCCGTTCGTGCCGTATAAAAGAATATTCACGATATCCTGCGGCAAGTCTTTGACGGGAGTGTCGAGGCTGAATCCGTAATGCTTTGAAAGCGCGCGGAAATACATTTCCGTCATTCTGCCCGTGTCGAGATTCCAGCCCGTGACCGTCATCGCGCCCTCGCGGAGAGATCTGTTCGGATCGCCGATGACGAGTTTTTCGTCTATTCTCTGCGTGTAACCCAGACCTTTACACTCCGGACACGCGCCGAACGGATTGTTGAACGAGAACAATCTCGGTTCTATTTCTTCTATGGAGATTCCGCAATCGGGGCAACTGTAATTAGTGGAATACAGCGTGGTTACGCCGTCGCTTTCGATTGCGACAAGCCCTTCGGCGAGCCTGAGAGCCGTTTCCAGACTGTCCGTAAGGCGTTTTCTCATTCCGTCCTTGACGATAAGCCTGTCCACGACGACGGAAATGTTGTGTTTTATGTTTTTTTCGAGTTTGATCTCTTCCGACAAATCGAAAACGGAGCCGTCGATTTCTATTCTCGCGTAACCGCTTTTACGGTAACTTTCGATCTGTTTGGAATATTCGCCCTTTCTGCCGCGGACGACGGGAGCGTTGACGAGAATTTTCTTCCCCTCGCCCATAGCCATGACTTTTTCCGCAATCGAATCGACCGTGGTTCTCTCGATTACTCTGCCGCACTTGGGGCAATGCGGAACGCCTACGCGAGCGTATAAAAGTCTTAAATAGTCGTAAATTTCCGTAACCGTTCCCACCGTGGAACGCGGATTGTTTGAAGTGGTTTTCTGGTCTATGGAAATAGCAGGGGACAATCCCTCGATGCTTTCCACGTCCGGTTTTTCCATTTGCCCGAGGAACATTCTCGCGTAACTCGAAAGGCTTTCCATATACTTTCTCTGCCCTTCGGCGAAAATGGTGTCGAACGCCAGCGTTGATTTTCCGCTGCCGGACAACCCCGTGAAAACCACGAGTTTATCTCTCGGTATGTCGAGGCTGATGTTTTTAAGGTTGTTTTCCTTTGCCCCTTTTATTCTGATGTAATTCAACATATGCTCTGTCGCTTTTTAACGTTATTTCAGGCTTGCTCTGAGCCTTTGTCTGAGTTTCGCTATCGTATCGCGCAGTTCGATACACTTTTCAAAATCGAGATTTTTGGAAGCGATTTTCATTATCGCCTGCAATTTTTCGATTTCTTCCGGGATATCCTTCGCCGCAATCTCATTCGCGGGATCGACTTTTTTCGATATTTCGAGCGTGTTGGTTATTTTTTTGATTATCGTTGTTGGAACTATTCCGTGTTTTTCGTTATATTCTTGCTGGATTTTTCTTCTTCTCGCCGTTTCGTCGATCGCGCGGCGCATAGAATCGGTGATCACGTCCGCGTACATTATAACTCTGCCCTCGGCGTTTCGCGCCGTTCTGCCTATAGTCTGGATAAGCGCGGTGTCGCTTCGGAGAAAACCCTCTTTATCCGCGTCGAGAATAGCCACGAGTTTCACTTCCGGCAAGTCCAACCCCTCTCTTAAAAGGTTTATTCCGACAAGCACGTCGATGTCGCCGCGGCGGAGTTCCTGAATGATGTCTATTCTTTCGAGCGTGTCCACGTCGCTGTGCATATAACGGACTTTTATCGACTGCTCTTTCAAAAAATCGGTAAGACTTTCCGCCATTCTCTTGGTGAGCGTGGTGACGAGAATTCTGCCCTTTCCGGCAATTGTCTTGTTGATTTCGCTCTGCAGGTCGTCTATCTGCCCTTTCGTCGAGCGGACTTCCACGAGCGGATCGAGAAGCCCCGTGGGGCGGATGACCTGCTCCGCGTTGTTATCCGAAACCGAAAGTTCGTACTGCGCGGGCGTGGCGGAAATAAAAATCGTCTGTCCCACTCTCGAATCGAACTCCGCAAACGTAAGCGGTCGGTTGTCGTAAGCCGACTTCAGTCTGAAACCGAAATCGACGAGGTTCTGCTTTCTCGACCTGTCGCCGTTATACATCGCGCGGATCTGCGGAACGGTCATATGACTTTCGTCGATGAAAGTTATGAAATTCTTAGGGAAATAATCGAGAAGAGTGAAAGGCGGATCGCCGGGTTTTCTGCCGTCGAAATACCGGCTGTAATTCTCAACGCCGCTGCAATAGCCGATTTCGCGCATCATTTCTATATCGTAACTCGTGCGTTGCAAAAGCCTTTGCGCCTCGAGCAGTTTATCCTGTTTTTTGAGAGCCTCCACCTCTTCGCGCATGTCCGTTTCGATACGCTTTAAGGAGTCCTCCATTTTTTCGTCGCCAACGGCGTAATGGCTCGCGGGGAAAATCGCCACGTGCGACAAGCGGGAAATAACCTTACCCGTAACGAAATCGCACTCGCTGATTTTTTCCACCTCGTCGCCGAAAAACTCGACGCGGACGTAAACCGAATCGGAAGAAGCGGGAAAAATTTCGACGACGTCGCCCCGAACGCGGAACGACGCCCTCATGAAGTCCACATCTTTCCTTTCGTACTGACGGGAAACGAGTTTGCGCATGAGTTCGTCGCGGTCGAGCGTGTCGCCTTCGCGCACGGAAATGGCGAGGGCGAAATATTCTTCCGGCGCGCCGAGTCCGTAAATGCACGAAACGGACGCTACGACTATTACGTCGTTACGCTCCGCCAGACTGCAAGTCGCGCTGTGGCGGAGTTTATCGATTTCGTCGTTTATCGAAAGGTCTTTTTCTATATAAGTATCCGTCGAGGGAATATACGACTCCGGCTGATAATAATCGTAATAGGAAACGAAATATTCCACTCTGTTTTCGGGAAAAAACTCGCGGAACTCGTTACAGAGTTGCGCCGCGAGTGTTTTGTTGTGCGCAATGACGAGCGCGGGACGTTGAACGTTCTGAATGACGTTGGCCATGGTGAACGTTTTTCCGCTGCCCGTTACGCCGACAAGCACCTGCGAGCGAAGCCCGTCCTCTATCCCTTCGGTGAGGCTTTTTATCGCTTCCGGCTGATCGCCCGTCGGCTTATATTCGGAACGTAATACAAATTTCTTTTTTTCCATCGTTAAAACAAACCGTAAAGAATCCTCGTGACGATAAACGCCGTTACCGAACCGAGGACGGCAAGCAATATTTTTATCGCTATTCCGTTGACGAATTCGCGTTTTTCACGCTTGTAGCACAACAATTTGTGCCGGGGAACGACGCAGAGCGTTTCCTCGCCGCCGTTTAAACATCTTATAAGGTCGAAATAACCGTCGAGCGAAAGCGAATTGAGCGTTTTTCTCAGTTTTGGCAAGTCCTTTTTATCCATTTTGCAGGCGGATAACAGACTCTTTTCGGGAATGAGAAAACTCTCCTTTTCCGCGCCCGCCGCGATGACGGCTCTGACGACTTTTCTTTCCGTTCTCGTCAGCATAGCAAGGCAAACACCGCCATTCCCGCAAGCGCGCCCGAAAATCCGCCAAGAAACGCTATTATAAACCGTAAAAATTCGCTCATCGTTCCGCCGTCCGTAACGGATATAACTTCCTGCGGAGCAGGTTTTTCGTCCCGGCTTGCAGTAAGGCTTTTGCCGAGCGGCTTTAACAGCACGACGTCGTTATCCGCGTACTTTTTGTCGAGATAACCCGCCGCCGCGAGCGAATCGATATAAACGTTTAATTCTTCTTCCGTAACAGTTTCGCCGCCGCACGCGCCGAGGAGTTTTTTCTTGGGAAACAACACGTATTTCCCCTTGCACTCCTCTCTTATACGCGACAGCAAATTATACAGATTATCTTCCAAACCACTCCCGAGCAAACGCTCTTGCCAGCCCTTGCCGACCGTCTTGCTCAATTTGCTTTAAATAAGCTATAATCGCCGAGCCGGACACCGCGAAAATAAACGCGAGAGAAAGAGCGATGCAGACTATCGACAAGACGATCGCCCATTTCAGCGGCTCGGACTTATGAACGCGATATCTCGCCGAGCCCATAACGAGCGCGAGTATTCCGAAAACTATCCCCGCGCCATAAAACACGGAAAACATAAGCCCGAAAAGCGCGAGAATAAGCGGCATTCTGTTGAATTTTCTCTTTGCCAGATATTCGCCGTATTCCGCAGTGAAAGCCGCGTCCTCTTCGGCGCGGAACGTCCCGTCGTTTGCGGGTTGTTCCGCGCGGTTTTCCGCGAGAAATACGCTCGCCGGATCGTTCTTACGGGAATTGTCCGCAGAAATCGCCGTCGGGATTTCGAGTTGTTCCGTTCCGTCCGGCGTTCCGGATTCTTCCGTCGCTTCCGGCTGTTCCGTTTTCTCGTTATCCGCGGGAACTTCTATTTTCGGAATATCCTTCATTTCGTCCATTTCGAGTTGTTCCGCGTTATCGTTATCGGCGGAATCGACCTCGCTGAATTTATTTTGTTCCAAATCGTTCATATTTAAACCTTATTTTATATTGCGATTATATCGCAAACGTATTATATCACAAAAGCGATAAAATATCTACTGTTTTATTATCGGCTTATCACTGATTTGCATATAGTCCGTAATATCTGCCTCTTTTTTCGAGAAGTTCTTCGTGACTGCCCTCTTCCTCGATTACGCCTTTGTGAATGACGATTATTTTGTCGGCGTTGCGGATCGTGGAAAGCCTGTGCGCGACGATGAGCATCGTGCCGATATTCATCATCTTTTCGAGCGAATCCTGAATGAGAATCTCCGTTTCGGTGTCGATATTAGCCGTCGCTTCGTCCAGAATCATAACTTCCGGGCGATGAATTATCGTTCTCGCGAACGAAAGCAACTGCCGTTGTCCCGCGGAGAAGTTGTTGCCCCTTTCGCGGACTTCCTCGTCGAGTTTCGCAGGGAGTTTATCGATGAATTTATCAGCGTTGACGTAACGGCAAGCCTCGTTGATCTGCTCGTCCGTGAAAGATTCTTCGCGGAGAACTATGTTGCTCCTTATCGTTCCGGAGAACAGGAAAACGTCCTGCAACATCTGCCCGAAATGCTTACGCAAAGAGGATTTTTTGATATGTTTTATGTTTATTCCGTCAAGCAGAATCTCGCCTTTCTGAATATCGTAATTCCTGCAAATGAGCGAAAGAATGGTCGTTTTCCCCGAACCCGTCGCGCCGACGAACGCGACCGTTTCGCCCGCGTTTACCTTGAACGAAACGCCTTTCAGCACCCATTCGTTTTCGACGTAAGAAAACCACACGTCCTTAAACTCTATTTCGCCTTTCACTTCATCGAGCGAGATAGCGTCCGGCTCGTCCTTTACTTCGGGATCGATATCCATAATCGTGAAGATCTTTTCCGCCGACGCGAACGCCGACTGCAGAAAATTGAACTGCTCCGCAAGGTTCTGAATCGGGTTGAAAAACTTCGATATGTACATATAAAACGCGACGATTACGGGGGCTGTCATCTTCTGCCCGAGAAACTCGGTGTTATCGAGATAGCCCTTCGCGCCGAGATAAAACAGACAAAGGAGCGCGCACGCGTAAAGCATATAAACCGTGGGGCGGAAAATTCCGAAAACGAAAATCTCGGAAATTCTCGCCTTGGCAAGCGCGGAGTTTTTCTTTTTGAATTCTTCCTTTTTACGTTCTTCGCGATTGAAAATCTGAATTATTTTTATTCCGGAAAGGTTTTCCGAAAGGAAAGTGTTCACAGATGTCGTTCCGTCCTTGATTTTACGGTAAGACATTCTCGAAAACTTCCTGAAAATGACCGTGAAAAGCACGATGAACGGCGCGAAACAAAGCACCATAAGCGCGAGTTCGTAATTGAGAAGAAGCATCGCGACGACTACGCCTATTATGACGAAAACGTTCTTCGCGAGGTTGACTATCGTACTCGTGAAAAGCATCGAGAGGGCGTTCGTGTCGTTAGTAACTCTCGTGACGAGCGTTCCGACGGGAATCGTGTTGAGTTGCGCGTGAGAAAGACTTTCGATGTGACTGAACAGATCTTCCCTCAACTTAGAAACGATTTTCTGCCCCGTTTTCTGAAGAATAATCGCCTGAAAATAAGAACAGACAAGCGAAACGATGAGTATGCTCGCGTACAACGCGACTTTAAGGAACAGGTCGCTCAGCGCGAAATTGCTCTGCTGAACGAGTTCTTCGATGTTGGAAATTATGTAGGGCGAAACAATGTCGTAAGACACGGTGAAAAGCATCAGAACGGATACGAACAGAAAACTCTTCCAATACGGCTTAGCGTAAGCAAGAAGTCTGCGTATAAGTTCTTTATCTTTCATTTTTCTGTCGAATCCGATAGCGGTTTTCTTATCTTTTATGGAGAGAAAAGCCACTATGAAAACGATTGACAAAACGCCTATTATCGCGCCCGTTAAAAGAAGAGGATAATATTCACGCATTTTCGTTTTCCTCCTTCTTTTTCTTCTCTTCGATAATCTGAAGTTCGACAGTCCTTTTATATTCGGGGCAGGTATTCATAAGTTCCTCGTGCGTTCCGATCGCCGCCACGGCGCCGTCCTCGAGATAGATTATTTTGTCCATGCCTTTAACCGTGGATATTCTGTGCGCGATTAAAATCGTGGTTTTACCTTTTCTCGTAAGGCGTAAGTTTTCGAGAATCTTTTTTTCCGTTTCGGTATCGACTGCCGAAACCGCGTCGTCGAGAATAAGCACGGGCGCGTTTTTCATCATAGCCCTCGCTATGGAAATTCTCTGCTTCTGCCCGCCCGAAACGGTTACTCCCCTTTCGCCGAGCACCGTCTTATATCCGTCGCGGAATTCGGCGATATTGCCGTTCACGTCGGCGAGTTTTGCCGAACGGACCACCGCGTCGAAACTCACTTCGTCCGAAGCGAACGCTATGTTGTTCTCGATCGTGTCGCTGAAAAGGAAGTTATCCTGCGGAACGTAAGCCGCGTTTTTCCTCACCGATTCTATAGTGACGTCGTTAACGTCGTTTCCGTCGATGAAAACCGTTCCGTCCGGGACGTTATACGTTCTTAAAATAAGGTCTGCCACCGTCGTTTTTCCCGATCCCGTTCTGCCGACGATGCCCACGTTTTCGCCCGCTTCGATTTTAAAAGATACGTTCTTCAGGGACGGAATTTCACTGTCCGGATAAGCAAACGTCAGGTTTTTGAACTCTATCTCGCCGCGCGCGTTTCCGAGGGGTTTCGCGCCGTCTCTGTCCTTGACGTCCTGCGAGGCGGAAAGCAACTCGCTGATTCGTCTGAGCGAAGCCTGACCGCGGGATTTCATTCCTATAAGTTCCGAAATCGCCATAACGGGCCAGATAATCGCGTTGAAATAACCGATGAACTCCATTAGTTCGCCCGCATTGAACGAGCCTGCAAACACGAGATAGCCGCCGTAACCGAGAATTACGCATACGACCGACTCGATGAAAAGCGTTATGGCGATATTAAGAATGGTGGACGCTTTGACGAATTCCACGTTGACGTCCTCGTTGTGTTTGTTGAGTTTTTTGAACGCCGAAAGTTCTTTTCCCTCTTTGACGAACGCCTTTATGACGGCTATTCCCGAGAAATTCTCCTGCGAGAAATCGGAAAGTTGAGAAAACGCCTCCTGACGGGTTTCCCACTTCTTTTCCATATAATTGCCGATTACCGTTGCCGCGACAAGCATGCACGCAAGCGGAATAAGCGAAAAAAGCGCGAGCAGGGGCTTCAACGCGACCATTTTGTAAAAGGACATTCCGCCGAGGAACAAAGCGTCGCAAAGCATCATAACGCCCCAGCCGAAGCAATCCTGCACCGTTTCGAGGTCGTTGGTGAAAAGCGACATAAGGTTGCCGACTTTGTTTTTCTGATAATAACTCGCGGATAAGTTTTTGCAACGGTCGAACATTCTGAGGCGCAAATCTTCCTCCACCTTCGCGCCCGCGCCGAAAAAGCAGATTCGCCACAAAAATCTGCCCGTTACGATAACGAGAATCACTATTATCATCGGCAGACAAATTTCGTCCAGAACGAAATCGAAGTTAAACGGAACGTCCACCCCGTTTATCGTGTTGAAACCGTTGCCGATTCCGTTGATTATGTATTTATAAAGTTCGGGGATCAGCAGTTGCGCGTAGTCCACCGCGGCAAGCGACAGAAGTCCCAGAAGCAATATATATAAATACTTAAAATAGTATTTGTTGATGTATTTTCCGAATATCATAATATAATATCAGTCCTAATAATTGTATTTTTTTCGCATAAAGACGAGGAAGAATACCGCCGTCATGAACGCGAACGCTTCGGTTGCAATCGTTGCGAACCATATTCCTTCGGCTTTGAACAACGCAGGCAGAAGAAACACGAAAATCGTCTGAAAAACGAGAGCGCGCAGAAACGAGAGTATCGCGGAAACGAGTCCGTTGTTGAGCGCGGTGAAAAATCCCGACGAAAAGATATTGATGCCCGAGAACACGAACACGAACGAATACAGCCTGAAAGCGTGAACCGTGAGGTCGAAAAGCGTTTTGTCGTAACCGACGAATATATGCGCGAGAGGCACTGCGAGAACTTCCGCCAGAGCCGCGAGCAACACGCCGCCGACTCCCATGGAAATGATACTCTTTTTAAAGAGATTTTTAAGTTCTTTAGTGTTTTGCGCGCCGTAATTATAGGAAACAACAGGCGAAACGCCGATTGAATACCCTATTTCTATGGCAAGGAAAATAAACTGAACGTACATAAGCACGCCGTATGCCGACACGCCGTCCTCGCCGTAAAACCTCATCAGTTGCATGTTATAAAGCATGCTGACGATTGACGACGAAACGTTAGTTAAAAGTTCGGACGAGCCGTTGGCGCATGCCGCCAAAACGGGCTTGAGTTCGAGTTTCGCTTTGACGAATCTCAATCTGCTCGCGTTCGGTCTTGCGAAGTATACGAGCGGCACAAGCCCGCCGATAACCTGACCGATGCCGGTCGCCAGAGCCGCGCCGACCAAGCCCCAATCGAAAACGACGATAAAAAGCGCGTCCAGGGCGGCGTTCGCGCAACCTGCGATTATCGTTACGGCAAGCCCCATGCGCTGTTTTTCCGCCGCGGAAAAGAAACTGTGGAAGTTGCTCTGCAACATGAAAAACGTTGTGAACGAGATAACTATCGAACCGTAAATCACACAATAATCGGTCATCTCTTCGGTCGCTTTTAAAAGTATGCAGATAGGACGGATAAGCAAAATACCCGAAACGGTGAGAATTATGCCGAGCAGAATACAGAACTTTATCATAATAGTAAAAAGTTCGTTCGCTCTTTTTTCGTTGCCCTCGCCGAGGGTTTTCGCCACGAGCGCCGTTCCGCCCGTGCCTATCATAAACCCCGTTCCGCCGAGAATCATGATGAACGGATAAATAAAGTTTATCGCCGCGAACTGCGTTTTCCCGACGAAGTTCGAGATGAAATAGCCGTCTATAACGCCGTAAATCGACGTTAATATCATCATAAATACAGGCGGCAGAACAAACGTGAACAATTTTTTGTAAGTAAAATGATCGGATATTTTTATGTTCATATTTTTCTTTTTGTCTGACGTTGTTTCGGGAAACGCATAAGAGCCTCCCCTATATCCGAAGCGGTTTTCGCGACGGTTAAGGAAGGCTCGGCGTTTTCTTTGCCTTTTTCGCTTTGCCGCGCGCGGCAGGGCGAAACTAAACGAAATTAAACGAAATTAAAGAGATTCGAGATAATTTACTATATCTCCCACCGTCTGAAATGTGGAAAGTTTTTCATCGGGAATCGTTATTCCGCTTTCTTCCTCAAGCGTCATAAGAAGTTGAAGTATATCTATCGAATCTGCGCCGAGATCTCCTTTGATTGTTGCGTTCGGTGTTACGAGACTTTCGTCGACGTTAAGTTCGTCGACAAGTATTTTCTTTACTTTTTCAAACATTCTATTTTCTCCTTTTGTGTGGTGTTGTGTTTAAATTATATTGCCGCTTCCGGTTATATTATCGCTTCCGGTTATATTGCCGTTTCCGGCTTCGGCTTGTCGTTCCGCAGATTAAATCACGTTGCCGTTTTGCGCGGTTTTATACGCCTGTCCGATACATTTACGAACGGCGACGGCATTGCTCGAACCGTGACCTTTGACGACTATTTTTTCCAAGCCCAAAAGCACGCTTCCGCCGTAATTTCTGTAATCCATAAAGGCTTTTTCTTTTTTGAAAGTTTTGAGCATAAAAAGCGCGCCTATTTTGTTCCAGAAAGACGACATGATGTCCTTTTTCAGCCTTTTGAGCATTTCAAGACACGCGCCCTCGGTGCTTTTTATCAGAACGTTGCCCGAAAACCCGTCGCACACGACGAGATCGTACTTGCCCGAAAGCAAATCTCTGCTCTCCATGTTTCCGACGAAATTAACGGACTTTTCTTCCTTTAAAAGTTTATACGCTTCGCGGCGGATATCGTCGCCTTTTTCTTCTTCCGTGCCGACGTTTAAAAGCGCGACTCTCGGTTTTTCTATTCCGTAAGCGCGGCTGAGATAAGCCGAACCCATTATAGCGTTCTGCTTAAGTTGCTCCGCGGAAGCGTCTATATTCGCTCCGCTGTCGCACACGCCGACAATCCCGCCGTTCATCGTGGGAAGAACGGGGCAGAACGCGGGACGCCTTACGCCCTCGAGCCTGCCTATTCTTAAAATCGACGCGCCGACGAGAATACCCGTAGCCCCGCACGAAACCAAAGCCTTTATCTCATCGTTTTCGCGAAGGTCCTTAACCGCTCTGATCATCGACGAATCCTTTTTCATTCTTATCGCGTCGATGGGTTTATCGTTTCCGTCCACAGCCTCGGGAGCGTTTACTATTTCCACCCTTTCCGCAGGGTAAGTCTTTCCCGAAAGTTCGGCTTTTATCGCCGTTTCGTCACCGTATAAAACGACGGCGAGATCGGAAAAATCTTCGAGCGCGAGAAGCGCGCCTCCGACGTTTGCGGCGGGGCTGTGATCTCCGCCAAGGCAGTCTATCGCTATTTTCATATTTGCGTTTTCTCCAGAACTTTTACGTAAGAGCGGCGGCGTTTATGTCTTTCCGCGTTAAACCTCTTCCACAAATTCTGAATGGAGAAATTGTCCTCGAGGTTAAGATTCGTTTCGGCGTACTTCACGCCGTTCTGCTTGAGAATATCCACAAGTCCCGCGGCGATTATAGCCGTGACTCCGCGGTTTACGTAGTCCGGACGAACGGCGATAAGACCGAGGTCGATTATTTCCGGCTTTTTTATCGCTTTAAGCACCTTTAAAAGGGCGATCGGCGTGAGTTTCCCGTCCGATTTTTGCAACGCCTTTCCGAGCGACGGGAAGCATAGCCCGAGGCACACGACCTCGTTCTGCTCGTTGAGAACAACCGTAACGTGTTTTATATCGATGATAAGGCGGAAACCGTCGATCATCGTTTTCTTCATCGCGTCCGTGAAAGGAACGGTGCCGTAAAGTCCCTCGTAAGCGACGTCCAGAAGATTGAAGAAATCGTCCTTATACTTATCGAGAAACTCTTTCGTCGATTTGCACTTCGGCAAGCGAAGTCCGTAACGTTTCATGACGAAATCGGACATTTTTTTGATTTTCGCAATCTCTTCCTCGTCCGGAAGATAAACTTTCGATTCCACCCAGTCGACTTCCTTTTCGTAACCGCAAGCCTCTATGAGCGCGCCGTAATACTCGGCGTTATACTGCTCTTCGAACGTGGAAAGTTGGTCGAACCCCTCGACGAGAAGTCCCTCCCTTTCCAGATCGGAAAAACCGAGCGGACCGCAGACCGTGTCCATACCCTTTTCAAGCGCGAAATCTTCGACCGCTTTAAACAGAGCCTTTGCCGCCTCTTCGTCGTTTTCGCAATCGAACCTCGTGAACCTTACGCGTTTTTCGTTGTTTTTTGCGTTCGACGCTTTCTGAAGTATCGCCGAGATACGACCTACCGTAACCTTGTTTCTCTTCGCGAGAAAATAAGCGGTTTCGCAGGTGTCGTTATATATGTAATCGTCATTGAAAATCTTTTTTTCGTCCGCATAAAGCGGCGGAACGAAATTAGGATTGTTTTTATACTTTTTAAGCGGGAAATCGAGAAATTCTTTTCTGTCCTTCCTGCTTTCGACTTTTTTAATCTCTATCATATTTAACGATGTTTGGAATGGAACGCGACGCCGACTCCGTCCGGACCGCAATGACTGCCTGCGGTCGGGTTTGTGGTTATCACTTCGAGTCTGACGTCCTTCCCGTATTTTTCCTTGATTCTTTCCGCAAGTTCGCTAACGATTGCGGGAGAATCGGTGTGACCGATTATGATCCTGTAATCGGCAACGCGGTCGCCGAGTTCGTCCATATACGCGAGAAGCCTTTCCATAGCCCTCGTTCTTCCGCGTTCCTTGCCGATGCTGAGCATTTTGCCCTCGGCGTTCATATAGATTATCGGACGGATTCCGAGCAAAGTTCCCATAGTGGCGGAAAAGCCGCTGACTCTGCCGCTTCTGCGGAAAAATTTAAGGTCGTCGGCGAAGAAATACTGCGAATAGCAAAGAACTTCCTTGTCCGCCCACGCCATTATTTCCTCGGGCGTTGCTCCGTTTTTATACATTTCGCCTATTTCCTTGGCGATGTTGTAACTGATAATCGTTATACCCTTCGTATCTACGGCGTAAAACTTTCTCTCGGGGAACTCCTCTTTGAGTTCTTTGACGGCTTCGTCCATCGCGCTGAAAGTTCCGCTCATCGCTCTCGAAAAATGAACGTACATCACGTCGTTACCCTTTTCAAATTCCGGGCGGAAATAATTTTTATATTTTTCTATCGAAACGCCGCTCGTCGTCGGGATAACTCCCTCGCGAAGTTTCGCGTAAAACGACGGCATATCGAACGTTTCGCTGTCCTCGTACGGAAAATAAGTTTTTCCGTCGATCGAAAACGGCATGCTGATAAGTTTATAGCCGTATTCCTTTGCCGTTTCAGGCGTAAAATCGCAATCCGTATCCGTAAAAATAGTGTACATACTCTCTCCTTATCTTTCGTTACTCCAGAACGAACATGTAATCGTAAACGGGCTGATCGCCTTCGATAACGATCACTTCCGTTTCCGGGTAAGATTTTTCAAGTTCTTTTTTTAATTTTTCGGCTTCTTCGTCCGTCACGGATTCGCCGATAAACGTAAGCAAAAGCCCGTAATCCGCGACGTTTATCTTGCCGAGAAGTTTTTTAGCCGCTTCGTTTTTATCGGCGTCGTCCGAAATAATTTCGTCGCCGACGAAACCTATATAATCTCCGTTTACTACGGAAACTCCGTTTTTGACGGCGTTTCTGTTAGCCTTTGAAACGCACGCCGTTACGACTTCTTCGACAGATTCGTAAACGCCGTTCACTATATCCTCGGTTTCACCCTCGGTTTCCATCATCGAAACAGCCGCGTAGCCCTCGCCTATCGTTTTCGTCTTCAAAACGACGACATTTGCTTTATCGTAAAGTTCGGCGGCTTGTTCCGCCGTGAGAATAACGTTGCCGTTGTTCGGGAAAACGAATATGCGTTCCGCGTTGACCTTATCGAACGCCGCTATCATATCGCCTGCGGACGGATTCATGCTCTGCCCGCCGTCCACGACCTCGTCCACGCCGAGCGAAAGGAAAGTTTCTTTCAGCCCCTTGCCCGCCGCCACGGCGACTATGCCCGTTTTCTTCTTCTTGTTGTGATTTGCCAATCTGGACTGAGCGTTGTCCCCTTTGTTTACGGCTTCGCTGTGCTGAAGCGTCATATTTTCGATTTTTAAAGTAAGAAATTCGCCGTACTGCTGACAATAACGAAGTATTCCGCCCGGGTCCTTAGTGTGAACGTGAACCTTGACTATGCTCCCGTCCTTGAAACACACGACCGAATCGCCAACCGAATTCAGATACGCGGAAAGTTCTTCCTCGTCGAATTGTTCCACGTCCGTTTTGGCGCGTTGCAGACGAAGCAGAAACTCCGTGCAATAACCGAATTCGAGAACGGAATTTTCGTCGAACAGCGAAAAATCTATCGCAGAAGCCGTTTTAACGACTTCGGTTCTCTTTTCCTCGGCGTAATTCTCGCCTTTTTCGAGAGCGTCTTTCATTCCCTCGAATATGTAATAAAGCCCCGCGCCGCCGCTGTCCACAACGCCCGCTTCGGCAAGGACCGGTAAAAGTTCGGGCGTCCTGTCAAGCGAACGGCCCATTTCGTCCAGAAGAGTTCTGAAGTATTCTTCCAGACTGCCGCCGGACGCGTTATCGTCCGCGTAATTCACGGCGTCTTTGAACACGGTGAGAATCGTTCCCTCCACAGGGTTGGAAACCGCGCCGTAAGCCTTAGCCACGCCCGTTTTCATTCCCCGCTTAACGTCGTCGATACTCGCGCTCTCAAGCCCGCTGAATTCGGAAGTTATCCCCGCGAAAATTCTCGAAAGGATTACTCCCGAGTTTCCTCTCGCCCCGAGAAGCATTCCTTCCGCCGCCGCTTTGGAAACCGCGCCAAGATTGTTCCCCGCTTTTTTCGCCGCGTCCGCTCCCGAACCGAACGTCATAAGCATATTGTCGCCGGTATCGCCGTCGGGAATCGGAAACACGTTAAGATCGTTTATATCCTGCCTGTATGCGGCGAGCTTGAACGCCCCGCCCGAAAGCATACACGCGAATTCTTTTCCGCCGATAGTTTGAATCTGCATTTATCTCTCCGGATCGGCTGAAACAACCGACCCTTTTTCGGTTTTTTTATGCCGCGCGGAATCGATCGCACGTCGACAGCCGACACTCGCGCACACTATACTATTATATAATAAAAAAAAATCTAAGTCAACGATATTTCGTCATATATTCATACTTAATCGGCTCATCGGGAAAAAAATAACGAAAAAGACGATCCGAATGGACCGCCTTTTCCGTTTGTATTTTAAGGGGGATTAGGGTAAGCGATTTAAGAAACCCGAACGGGACTTTTCTTCCCGCCTCGGCTTACGCTTATAATATACCACTGCTTTGTGACGGCTATATGATAAAGCGGTAAAATATTTTTTTAATCTCCGGAAGAAATTCACCGTTTTTAACGAGCGTTATATATCCTTCTTCCGATTTAAAAACGGGACATTTCAACTTTATCCGCATTATTTCGGTCAATTCCTCTGATTTGTCACAATCGGAAAAATAAAAAATTTCATCCTCGTCGTCGGCGACGTTTTCCGCCTGCGAAAGAAATTCCGCATACAAACCGACTTCTTTTTTGCTTGCCAGCGTGTTTTTTATCGCTCCGAATTTATCCGATGCAAAAAAGAATTCGTCGCTTCGCTCGCTCTCCTCGGCATTTTCCGTTATCGCCGTACCCGCGGCGTATTTATTGAAGGTGTTTTTCACTCTCACCGGGATTCCCGAGCCTTTCAACGCTTTTAACGCGTCCGCGTGGAAAACGTTTACCGAAAAATCGCAAAGCCTCTCCATACGCGCGAACGATATCTTTTTCAGCGGACGCGGAGCGAAGGGAACGGAAAAGTCGTTCTCGTCGGATTTTTCCGTAATACGCGCCGCGAAAGACGGCGGAAAATTCAGAACCCCGTCCACGTCGGTAAAGTTCAGATACTCGTCTGCGTTTACCCCGAGAGCGAGAAGCGAACCCGTGATATCTCCCCCTCCGCGCGGAAAAAGCCTGATTTTTCCGCGCGGATCGCCGCCGTAAAATCCGCCCGTAACGAATCCGCCGAGTTCGCGGTATTTCTCCCTGATAAGATATCGCGAAAATTCGTAATCGGGCTTGCCCGAGTCGTTAAAACGGATAATTTCGGCGCAATCGACGAACGGGCGAGCCGTGAGTTTCGCAAAAATTACGGAATAAAGATACTCTCCCCTCGATATCAAAAAATCGGGCGACGAGGACCTAGATTCCTCGTACCCGATCTTCATAAGTTCGTCCGTTACGTTGAAATTGATTCTGAGTTCTTCCGCAAGCGCGGAGAGCCTCGAACATAGATTCGAAAAAATTTTCCGCTCGCCCTCGCCCCTGCAAAAAGAAGAATGAGCGGCGATAAGTTCGTCCGTTACTTTCGTTTCGTTTGCAACGCGACCTCCCGCCGAAACCGCTATCGGGCCGATTTCGTCCGCGCCGGTCAATTCCGCCGCGCGGCGCATAGCCGAAGCGTCCGCCATGGAAGTTCCACCGAACTTAGCGACTTTCAATAATGCATCACCACGAAAACAAACACCGCAAGAACCGCGGCAAGCGCGGCAGATACGATTATTCTCAAAACCGTTTTCGAGGTTTTATCTTTACGTTCTCCGTTCATAAGAGTTCTCCTTGTTTCCTGTATTTTAACGTTTTCGCGCAGCCGGGACAATTTCTTTGCACCGCTAACCCGATTAATCTTTTTGTTCCAGAAGTTCCTGCCAGTAATACTCTTTGAGAGCCTGACGAAGCATTTCGGAATCGACGTAGCGTTTGATTTTTCCGCCCTGAGCAATAGAAATTATGCCCGTTTCTTCCGATACGATAAGAGAGGTTACGCTGATTGTTTCCGTTATGCCGATACCCGCTCTGTGACGAGTGCCGAGTTCCTTGGGCAGATTGACTTCCTGCGAAAGGGGAAGGAAACAACCCGCGGCGTGAACCTTGGAGCCGTTGATTACCATAGCGCCGTCGTGAAGGGGCGTTTTGGGGAAGAATATGCTCTCGATAAGCGCGGACGAAATTTCGGAATCGATGATAACGCCGCTGTCGACAATCGTTTTGGGCATGTTTCCGTTGGCGAGAATTATTATCGCGCCGACGTCGTTTTTGGACATATTCTGAACGGCTTTGACGATTTCGTCGATACAATGATTGACGTTCTGCGCCGCCGCGCTGTTTTTGATTACGTGCTTGGTTTCGGCAACTTTTTTAGCGCCGAGATCCCAGATATCCCTTTTGATTTCCGTCGCGAAAAGAATGAAAATCGTCAGAACCATAGGCGCAAGTACGTAAAAGTACGTCAGCGGCTGTTTGTTCTCTTCTCCGACGAGCATGAAAATCACGCCCGTTATCGCCACGTAAGCGATCATCACGGCTATCATCCATCTCGCGTTATTTCTCTGTAAAAGATTGATCAGATAGAAAAACAAAACGAAAAAGAAAATAATCGTAAGCGCGGTTGTCGCCGCGTCGGCGGAAAACGCGCTTGCTACTTTGTTAAAAAAATCTTTCATATCTACTCCTGAAGTATATTATCGCGCTGCCGCGCGATATACCTTTTTATCCTTGTCGTTGACGTAAATTTATAATTTTCGGGTTTTTACTCGTTGAAATCGCTGAAATTCTCTTTTAACCGAAGCAACATTTCAGCCGACGAGAACGTTCAGTATGCCGTTCCATACGGCGGAATTCGCTTCGATTCTGCCCTGCTTGAAAAGCGAATCTTCTTCGGAAAGTTTGTCCATAACGCTTTTCAGGCGTTTAGCCGAAAACCTTCTCGCCTGCTCGCGGGCTTTTTTCACGGCGTATTCCTTTACACCGAGATAAGACGCGAGCGCGCCGTCGCTTTCCGCGGAGAGCGAAACGAAAAGCAGTTTGCGGAAATGATAATAAAGCGAAACGAAAAGTTTCTGCCCGTCGCCAGCCGACTCCGCCATCTCCGTGAAGGTTTCGTAGGCTTTGTCGTATCTCTTCGAGGCGATGAAATCGACCACTTCGTAAAGTTTGTAATCGGTTTCCTTAACGCAAAGAGCGTCCACGTCGGTATCGGTTATCTCGCCGCCCGCGCAATAGGAAACGAGTTTTTCGGTTTCGCCGTTTATTCTCGTCATATCCCCGTCGCAATATTCGATTAATTTTTCGGTTGCGAGCGAAGTTATCTTACAGTTATCCGTTTTCACGCGGTTGTTTATCCATGCCGTGAGAAGAAGTTTGTCGCCTTTGGAACAATCGACCGTCGTCACGTTTTTTTGTTTGGCAAGGTTATCGGCCGGGGCGGAATCGCACACGATAAGCACCGTGGTTTCGCAAGGATTGGCGAAATAATCGGAAAGCGCCTTTACGTCCGCCGCAAGTGGGTAATATTCTTTCACGATAACCACCCGCTTTTCGCTCATAAAAGGATAACTTACGAGCGCGGAAATCAGTTTGTCGGGATTACCCTTTACGTCCTGTCCGTCAAAATTAGTCAGATTGAGTTCGGGTTGAGAAAGGCATTTATCGCATATGAGTTTTACGGAATGAGCCACGAAAAAAGCGTCGTCGCCCGTGACGAGATAAATCCTTTCAACGCCGTCTATAAGACTTCTTTTAAGTTCCTTGAATTTCATAATCAGTATTTTAACATTATCGACGAGAAAAATCAAGAGTTTAAAAGACGTTTCGTTAAATCATATATCGTCGCGAGATAAAATTACCGCGTTGCAAAACAATCGTGCGAGATAAAATCGCCGCGTTGCAAAACAATCGCCGCAAGATAAAATCGCCGCGTTACAAAACAAATGACAGGCAGGAAAGCAGAACGAGCGACAAAACCACGTAACCACAGGATGCAAACCTGAGCCGTTTGCCGGTGTTTACCGTTTCGGCAACGGAAAGCAAAGCGGCAAAATATACGACAGCGAAAATCGTCGGGAAACCCGATATCGATAGCGGGAAATTCGCGAAAACTTTGCAAAGCGCCGTTGAGAGATGCAGGAGATTGCCCGGCACAAAGAAGGCTATAAGTCGATTAATCGGTAAAATTGCCGAAATCGCCAAGCCGAGCCAAAGCGTATAAAACGAAACGCTCACAAGCGGAACAACGATAAGATTCGAGATAAAAGACGCGAGCGGGAACGCGCCGAAATAAATCACGCAAAGCGGCACGGAAACCGACGACGCGGAAATCATCACCGAAAGCGAATCACGGAGGAACGTCGGCATAAAAGAAAGTTTGTCGCTTATCTGCCGCGAGAAAACGATAATTGCAAAACTGACCGCAAACGATAAGACAAAACCCGCGCGGAACAAATCGAAAGGATTGAGAACGAGTACGACAACGAAAGCGAACGCAATCGCGTTAACTCTGTCTTTCTTCTCGCCGACGCTGCCGACAAGCGCGGCGACGGAACACATCACAGCCGCTCTCACGGACGACGCCGTCATTCCGCAAAGATAAGCATAAACGAATAATAAACAACTTATAGCGAGACTTTTGTAAATCTTTCTTATGCGAATCGGTTTGAAAATCATCGTGAAAGCCGCGAACACAAGCCCGACGTGCATACCCGAAACGGCGAATACGTGAGCAATTCCGCTGAGCCGATAAAAATCGATCGCTTCGCCCATTTCGTCGGTATCGCCGCGAAGGAGAGCGCGCGCCACGGCGTATTCTTCCCTGTCGAAACCCTCGGATAATATCCTGTCGGTGAACCCGGCGAATCCGGCGTAAAACTTATCGCTTTTGCCGACGATGCGATAATAATTCACGCCCGCGGAAATCATCGCACGACCGTAAATAACGTTGGACGAAAGCCCGCTCCCTTTGAACGCGTCGGCCGGAGCGGCATTACAGACAACCTCGACTATATCGTACTTTTCGAGTTCCGGCGGAGCGTATCTGAAATAAAATTTGCCGCCGCTCTTGCCGTTATACTTACAGTTTTTGAGCGTTGCGAAATACTTTCCGTCGTTTTCGTAAACGGATTCGACTTCGCCCGAAACGAAATAACCGTCCGTTTCGAATCTTCCGCCGAGATACTTTTTAAAAGCGATATCCGCGGCGAGCAACCCGAGCGCGACGAAAGCAAGGCAGAACGCCGAAGTTATGAGATAAACTTTTCTTCTGCGTCCGATACAAAACGGTAACGCCACGCATATCGCCGCGAGAACCGCAACGAAAGCAAATACCGCCGCGAGCGCGCCTTTTGCGGCGAATCTTCCGAAAAAGAAAATCCCGACGCCGAACGAAAGCGCGCAGAAAAGTATCGGTCTGAAATTAACGGGTTTTCTTAAAAATCGTAAGAATTCCCCTCTTCCGCTATCGTCCATTCCCCTTTTCTTCCTGCGCTCTTAATAATTTCTTCACTACCGTATGACGGGCAAATATGCGAGATAATCAACTTATTGCCCCACTTATTGCTATATTCCACGCATTTTTCGACGCTTAAATGCGGCGAGTTGTCGTTTCTGTCGCGTTCCAGAAGTCCGCCATCCGCAAGGACGACCTTCGCACGCCTGAACAGTTCTTCCGCCGCAGGACAAACGTTGGTATCGCCGGTATAAGAAAAACACGTTTCGTCACTCGTTCCGTCCGTCGCATCCGTTGCGTCCGTCGCATCCGTTGCGTTCGTCGCATCCGTTGCGGTCGTTGCGTCCGTTGCGGTCATTGCGTTCGATATATTCACGCCGTAACACGTTTCAGGATGATTCGTTTTGAAAAAACGAAGTTTCAGTCCGCGGAAATCGTACTCTTTTTCCTCGACAAACGTCACGTCGAAATATTTTGAACGGGAAATCGACAAACAGATTTCACGGTCGGACTTCGGACAGAACACCTTTATTTTTCCGTCAATCTTTCCCGCCTTGTCAAGCCGCTGAAGATAGTACCCTAAGATAGGCAAATCGGCGCAGTGATCGGCGTGAAAGTGTGAAATTATAACACAATCGACTTTTTCGGGCGCGATTTTACCCTCGAGCCGCGAAAAAACGCCGGAACCCATATCGAGAACGAACGACGCTTTTCCGGTTTCCAGCAGATAGCCGCTCGTAGCGCCGCCGACTGCCGGGTAAGGTCCGTATTTTCCGAGAACGGTAAGTTTCATTTTTATTCTCCAAACGTTTGCATATATTTTTTAAATTATGATATAATATAGTAAACAAAATCTGCGGCGTTCGAAACGGAAGATAATTAGATCCACAAATCAAATAAGGGAGCCCGCAAGTTCCGGATAATACGTTATGCCCGCGGCTGCGGTGAACCGAGCCTATATCGACGGAAAAACGGATTTATCCGACAAGGCACCCACCTGTTTTTAGAAAACGGGTTGATTTTTCTTCGCGTACGGCGCATGCAGATAATTTAAACAATCGCGATTTCATTGCCGGAACGGCGACGAAATCGCTTTTATTTTGCTTAGGGATTCCATTCGTCATCACTAACTATTTTTGCGGTGATAAACCGATTTATG
>ERZ827168.552-NODE-552-length-60114-cov-5.634176_pt1 | contig 60114 bp, 50 predicted proteins | sample MGYA00519868_ERZ827168 | MGnify/ENA primary metagenome ERZ827168 (study PRJEB31778, sample SAMEA3449271) | human gut metagenome | biome: human gut; feature: human-associated habitat; material: faeces | place: United Kingdom | collected 2010/2012 ... | reverse complement strand
AATTTGATCTTGATGAGGCGCAGCTCAAGCCATATTTTGAATTAAACACGGTGTTGAATGAAGGTGTATTCTGGACCGCGAATCAGCTCTTCGGTATTAAGTTTGTCGAACGTTTTGATATTCCTGTCTACCATCCTGACGTTCGGGTGTGGGAAATTTTTGATCATAATGGCGTGGGGCTGGCGTTATTTTACGGTGATTTCTTCGCCCGTGATTCAAAAAGCGGCGGTGCATGGATGGGCAATTTTGTTGAGCAATCAACGCTTAATGAAACGCATCCGGTAATTTATAACGTCTGCAATTATCAGAAACCTGCTGCCGGTGAGCCTGCGTTGTTACTCTGGGATGATGTCATAACCTTATTCCATGAATTTGGTCATACACTGCACGGCCTTTTTGCCCGCCAGCGTTATGCCACGCTCTCCGGTACCAACACGCCGCGTGATTTTGTCGAATTTCCGTCGCAAATCAACGAACACTGGGCAACGCATCCGCAGGTATTCGCTCGCTACGCCCGGCATTATCAGAGCGGGGCAGCAATGCCTGACGAACTGCAACAGAAAATGCGTAATGCCAGCCTGTTCAACAAAGGGTATGAGATGAGCGAACTGCTTAGCGCCGCACTTCTCGATATGCGCTGGCATTGCCTGGAAGAAAACGAAGCAATGCAGGATGTCGATGATTTTGAATTGCGGGCGCTGGTGGCGGAAAATATGGATCTTCCTGCTATACCGCCACGCTATCGCAGCAGTTATTTTGCCCATATTTTTGGTGGCGGATATGCCGCAGGTTATTACGCTTATCTGTGGACGCAAATGTTGGCCGATGATGGTTACCAGTGGTTTGTTGAGCAGGGCGGATTAACGCGTGAAAATGGGCTGCGTTTTCGCGAGGCGATCCTTTCCAGAGGTAACAGCGAAGATCTGGAACGCCTGTATCGACAATGGCGCGGTAAGGCTCCTCAGATTATGCCGATGCTGCAACATCGTGGCTTGAACGTATAAACACCACCAATGGCTGGACTTGAGATATCGCCAGTCCAGCCTGGTTATAGCAGTAATTGCAGCAGCTGGGCGAGGGCAAACCTCACCGCTAAAGCTAATACCGTTTCGCAGTCGCCAGCAAAATGCATAACCGCAGTGTAGTTCTGGCCTTTAATATGCCACGCGAACCAGACGGTGCCCGCTGGCGTACCATCTTCACCGCCCTCCGGTCCGCCGTAGCCGGTAATGGCAATACTGACATCAGCATCCGCACGCTCTATGGCACCGGTTGCCATTTCTGCTGCCACTTTCTCACTCACCGCAGAATATCGTTCAAGAGATTGCTGGCTTACGCTGAGGATTTTCATCTTTGCCTGATCGGTGAAAGTAACAAAGCCTGCACCGTAAAATTTGGGTGTATCTTCAGCTGCACACAGGGCGCTAGCCAACTTACCGCCGGTGCATGATTCGGCGGTAGTTAAGCGTAATTGATCTGTGATAAGTCTTTGACTCAACGCGGATGTCAGGTTTTCAATAGTGTCGGTATCTGCGAGTTGTACAATTTTATCTTTATTAATGTTCACTGTTTTTTGTCCACGCTATTATATGTAAAGGTAATTTGCTTTTTCTGAATGCTCGTCCAATATAATAATTTTCAAACATATCAATCCGATTATTCTGAAAATATGTTTAAGACTCTTCAATCTTCTTAACTTTAGTGAGTTAAATTCTCTGAATATTTGACAGCTAGTTGGCTGATTTTAAATGCCTTATAACAATTGGCAGTATTCTTATTTGGCAATTATAAAAATAGCAACCAGACTTAATAAGTCAAACCAAACGCAATTAAGGAGTTAGTATGAAATTTCAGGCCATTGTATTAGCAAGTTTTCTTGTCATGCCTTATGCGTTGGCAGATGACCAGGGCGGTTTAAAACAGGATGCAGCGCCACCGCCGCCTCATGCAATAGAAGATGGCTATCGCGGAACCGATGATGCAAAAAAAATGACCGTTGATTTCGCAAAAACCATGCACGATGGCGCTTCGGTTTCACTACGCGGTAATTTGATTTCTCACAAAGGAGAGGACCGTTACGTTTTTCGCGATAAGAGCGGTGAAATTAATGTTGTTATTCCTGCGGCCGTTTTTGATGGACGAGAAGTTCAGCCGGACCAGATGATCAACATTAGCGGCAGTCTGGATAAGAAAAGCGCGCCGGCCGTCGTTCGGGTCACTCATTTGCAGAAATAAAAATAAATTAGCCCGATGGCCTGAACTACTGGGCCATTAGGGTATTGGGTTATGCTTTTTGTCATCCTTTTATTTACGATAATGCAGAGGTAATTTACAGAATTAAACACTTTTTTATCCGCTGATTTTGTTTTAAATCACAATGTTATCTCAGATATGACTCATAACTTCGGATTTCTATGAAAATATTGACGTAATTTTGCTTTTCTCTCGTTAGAATAGCGCGCACAAGGAACTGTGAAAAAGGAGTGGCAATGATCAAGAAGACAACGGAAATTGATGCCATCTTGTTAAATCTCAATAAGGCTATCGATGCCCACTACCAGTGGCTGGTGAGTATGTTTCACAGCGTGGTCGCGAGAGATGCCAGTAAGCCAGAAATAACGGATAACCATTCTTATGGACTGTGCCAGTTTGGTCGGTGGATTGATCATCTGGGGCCACTCGATAACGATGAATTACCTTACGTTCGGCTAATGGATTCTGCCCATCAACATATGCATAACTGTGGTCGGGAATTAATGCTGGCTATTGTTGAAAATCACTGGCAGGACGCGCATTTCGCCGCTTTTCAGGAAGGGTTACTTTCTTTTACTGCGGCATTAACCGATTACAAAATTTATTTGCTGACAATCCGTAGCAATATGGATGTTTTGACGGGATTGCCGGGGCGTCGGGTTCTTGATGAATCCTTTGATCATCAGTTACGCAACACTGAGCCTCTGAATCTTTATTTAATGTTGTTGGATATTGACCGATTTAAATTGGTTAATGATACCTACGGGCATTTAATCGGCGATGTAGTATTACGCACCCTGGCAACTTACTTAGCCAGTTGGACGCGTGATTACGAAACGGTTTATCGCTACGGGGGCGAAGAATTTATCATTATTGTCAAAGCGGCTAATGATGAAGAAGCATGTCGTGCAGGTGTCAGAATTTGCCAGTTAGTCGATAACCATGCCATCACACATTCTGAAGGGCATATCAACATTACCGTGACAGCAGGTGTCAGTCGCGCATTTCCTGAAGAGCCTCTGGATGTGGTCATTGGAAGAGCAGACCGGGCAATGTATGAGGGTAAGCAAACCGGAAGAAATCGCTGCATGTTTATTGACGAACAAAATGTGATTAACCGAGTTTAAGCTCCGTTTAACATTCATTGAGAAAACTGATGCTACTGTGTCAACGATCCGTTATCAGTGCAGGAAAATGCCTGTTAGCGTAAAAGCAAAACACAAATCTATCCATGCAAGCATTCACCGCCGGTTTACTGGCGGTTTTTTTTCGCCGTCATAAAAATCAGGCCCCTTGTACACAACTGTAACAAGGGGCCGGTTAGGTGAGGGATTATCTCCGTTCATTAGTCATCCCATTTGTGGCTGAAATACGCGGCCAGAAAACCAGAAAATAAAATTATTCCCAGTACGGCCATAAAAACATTCATATTACCCAGCATTATTTGCCTCCGTTTATGGTGTGGTGTGTTTCCTCGCTTACCTTAATTTTCATCTCAATGAGAAAGATATTAGCAGAGGTTATCTAAACAAAGGCTGAATCAGGCGATTATTGTGATGGGGAATGGCTGTTTTTGCGATATTGCGAAGGAGATAATAAAAAACGTTGGTGAAAGTGATGACGCAATAACGCTGAATTGCCAAAACCCGTCAGCTCGGCAATTTTCTCGATGTTAAAAACCGAATTTTGCAGATAATCCTGTACTCGTATTAAGCGCTCATTGAGCAGCCAGCGGGCGGGCGTCATGCCAGTTAACGCCTCAAAACGTCTTAAAAAAGTGCGCGGACTCATATTTACCCGTTCGGCGAGGGAAGACACAGTATGTGTTTGTGCCAGATTCTGCTGCAAAAAGTCGAATAAGGCACCTAACGTCTGGCTTTCACGCGGTGAGGCCATTGGGCGCGTCAGATTTTGTGGTTGATCCCCCTGGCGATGTGGCTGAATGACCAGTCGCCGGGCGACATTATTAGCAATCTCATGACCAAAATCTTTGCGCACGATATGTAAACACAGATCGATCCCCGCGGCGCTTCCGGCGGAGGTCATCACTTGTCCTTCATCCTGATATAACACATTGTCACTTACGCTGATTGAAGGGTAACGGTGCTGGAGTTGTTCAGTGTAGCGCCAGTGGGTGGTTGCTTTTCGCTGATGAAGAAGGCCCGCAGCAGCAAGGACAAACACGCCAGAGCATATTGATACCAGGCGAGTACCGCGCTGGTGTGCCTCGCGCAATGACTGGCATAGCATCTCCGGCACTTTGGCATCTATTCCGCGCCAGCCAGGAATAATAATCATATCGGCGTTGGGCAATAACTCCAGTCCACCATCTGCAACCACGTGGATCCCCCCGGTGGCTTGTAGCGCACCAGGTTCTACCGCAGCAACAGCAAAACGATACCAGTTATCGCCCAGTTCCGGTCGTGGCAGGCCGAATATTTCAACGGCAACGCCAAATTCAAATGTACATAGCCCGTCATATGCCAGTGCAATGACCAGCGGACGTTGTAACGTTGTCATCATTTTGCTCATTTCTGGCATATCGAGAGGCGGTCAGTGAAAGGTAGATTAGTTACTTTATTGTTAACACAACAAACCAAAAGGACAAAGCAATATGCGTTATGTCACTGAATTTACCACAGCGAAGCCAGAAGTTGCTGAGGCGCATTTTCTCGCGCGCTTGAGTGTCGAAACAGATTGCGCCGATGTTCATGACTCTCTGGCTTATATTGGCGATGATTTCGTTTTACTTCATGTGGTTGGACGTGAAGAGGACTTCGCGCGTCGGCATATCCCAGGCGCTCTCCATTTACCCCATAAGCAAATGACCGCAGAAAGAATGGCCGAATGGCCCGACGATACGCTATTTGTGGTGTATTGCGCGGGGCCACATTGTAACGGTGCAGACCGTGCGGCACTCAAACTGGCTCGACTCGGAAAGCCGGTTAAAATCATGCTCGGCGGGATAACCGGCTGGGAAGATGAAGGCTATGCCTTTGCCTCAGAATAATGATTAGCGAAGCCGTGCCAGTAGTGGAACGGCACGAACGTCAACAGAGTGCTGGTTGCCTCTGGGGTCTGGCGTTAATACCTTTTAACATCAGCGCCCACGCGGCAATGATGACTAACGCCAGAATGATAAACAGCGAAGACGACGGGAGAGTGGTAAGTACAACACCACTCACTAATGGATTTACCGCTGCGCCCAACCAGCCTAATGACTGGGCGGAAAAATAGCTGGCTTTCATTCCTGGCGGCGCAATATGGTCAATCAACATATACTCGCCGGGAGCATAAATAATTTCACCAACAGTAAATACCGCGGCTGAAATTCCCCACATTAACAGGCTGTTTCCGGAAAAAATAAAACCGACCAGACCGACGACAAAACAGAGTGTGCCTACCGTCATCAGCGCACGTATGTTGGTCGGGTTAATACGCCGCCCAACGGAATACTGCAACGTCACTACCATCGCGGCATTAACAGGCAGGACCACTGCGACCACTTTTTCAGCAAAACCACTATCCGCTATGACCATCACATATTGCGAGATACAAGAGGCAAAGGCTCCGCTCACGAAAGAAGCCAGAAAGCCAGAGCAGGTAAACCACAACAGTGCCTTATCTTGTAATAAAACTTTCGGCGACCAGACACTGCCTGTTTCCGTGGCGATGATTTTCTCGCTGCGCTTTACCCAAATTTGAATGAAAAGCATGGGAAACGCGGAACAGATAGCTGCCAGCCAGAAGGGCAGATTGATGCTCTGCATCACTAACAACGTGCCGAGCGGCGGACCGATGGTCCAGCCAATGTTGAGCATGGTGTAGTTGATTGAGAAGATCTTCGTTTTGCTGGTGGACGAAAGATTGTCGGCAAACCAGGCTTTCAGCACGGTAGCAAAAACGGAATAGGCGCAGTTAATGAGGGCAAAAAAGAGCACCACCAGCGTCACGTTATTCACTAAAGGAATGGCAATAAAACCGCTGGCGAAGGCGGTAATTGCCAGTAACATATAGCGTTTCTTGTCGAACTTATCCGCCAGGATACCAAAACCGAGGCTAAAAACGACGCCAATAGTGAGCGCAATTGTCATCGCATAACCGATTAGATCGACACTCAGGCTGTACTGGCGACTCAAGTAAATGGTCATAAATGGCAGCGTAGCGCCGCGTCCGATGGTTAATAACAACGACGAGGCAAGAAGGGCGCTGGTAGAGCGTCGTAGGGATAAGTTCATTTGTCTGTCCGGCAGTGCGTTTCGTTATGTTTTGTTTTAGAGATGTAAAGAAATAGCATGGCAAAAATCCGAAGTATAGCGACTTATTTGCGCATTAATGCCGTCGTAACCGGCGACTAGCGAATCAACTGTTAAAGAAAAGTAAATTCAGCTAAGTTGATTGCTTACAAAAGATGAAATTCAGAGGCGGTAGAATGTCGCGAAAAGATGGGGTGTTGGCGCTACTGGTAGTGGTCGTATGGGGGCTAAATTTTGTGGTCATCAAAGTGGGGCTTCATAACATGCCACCGCTGATGCTGGCCGGTTTGCGCTTTATGCTGGTCGCTTTTCCGGCCATCTTTTTTGTCGCACGACCGAAAGTACCGCTGAATTTACTGCTGGGGTATGGTTTAACCATCAGTTTTGCACAGTTTGCCTTTCTGTTCTGCGCCATTAACTTTGGTATGCCTGCTGGACTGGCTTCGCTGGTGTTACAGGCTCAGGCGTTTTTTACTATCGTGCTTGGCGCGTTTACTTTCGGTGAGCGACTGCATGGCAAACAATTGGCGGGGATCGCCTTAGCGATTTTTGGCGTACTGGTGTTAATCGAAGATAGTCTGAACGGTCAGCATGTGGCGATGCTCGGCTTTATGTTGACCCTGGCGGCAGCATTTAGTTGGGCGTGTGGCAACATCTTCAATAAAAAGATCATGTCTCATTCATCCCGTCCGGCGGTAATGTCTCTGGTCGTCTGGAGCGCATTAATCCCGATAATTCCGTTTTTTGTCGCCTCGCTCATTCTCGATGGCTCCGGAAAAATGATTCACAGTCTGGTCACTATCGACATGACCACCATTCTGGCGTTGATGTATCTGGCATTTGTAGCGACGATAGTTGGCTACGGGATTTGGGGTACGCTGCTTGGACGCTATGAAACATGGCGTGTCGCACCATTATCATTACTGGTGCCGGTAGTCGGTCTGGCAAGTGCAGCGTTACTGCTGGATGAACGCTTAACAGGTCTGCAATTCTTAGGGGCTGTGCTCATTATGGCCGGACTGTATATCAATGTATTTGGTTTGCAGTGGCGTAAAGCGGTGAAGGTAAGAGGTTAACAAGCCCCGATATGCCGGGGCCTGAATATACTACATGGCTTGTTGGTTATAATAGGGCACGCCCAGCGCATCCGATTTGTCACTGCCTGTACCCATGTGATTTAAATCGAACGGTGGTTGTTCCTGCGATGGGGGAACAACCACCACATCGCCACAGGAAGTAACGAGCGGTTGCTGGGTTTGTTCCGCAACGCCCTGCGCGGAAAAGAGAATAAGCGCAGCTGCTATTGCGGATAAAAGCGGTTTCATAATTGCCTCAGTGACGTTGTCACGTTTTCAACTAGCTGTTGTAATGATTTAATGGATGTAAAAAGCGCGATTCGCCCTGCATATTGGTCATCCGGTATTTATGCGGCGGAACATCAAAGTAATTTTTGAAGGTTCGGGTCAGAGTTTGTTGCGACTCGAAGCCATATCGTTCTGCCAGATAGAGTATCGGCTCGTTACTTTCCTTCAGCTTTTGCGCGATTTCCGTCATCTTACGGCTGCGGATGTATTGGCCTAATGAATGACCGGTTTCTTTTTTAAACATCCGTTGCAGGTGCCATTTAGAGTAACCTGAACGCTCTGACACTTTCTCCAGTGACAGTGGCGATTCCAGGTTGTCCTCGATCCAGTCCAAAATGCTATGAATGGTAATAGCGTCAGTATTGCGTCTGGACATCGTCATACCTCTTTTTTGTTTACGGCAGGACTTTCTTAAGCAAATGCTCAAGTGTTGCCACTTCGTCCGCCGTCAGGTTTTTTGTTAATTCTTGATGCAGGTCCTGGCCAACTAATTGATGGCATTGTTCGCATATTGCCGCGCCGCTGGTGGTAAGTTTTACCAGTACGCCGCGCTTATCATTCGGGTTCGGCAACCTTTCAACCCAGCCTTTACAGACCAGGCGATCCAGCATACGGGTCAGTGCTCCCAGGTCGACCGACAACACTTTTTTCAGTTCAACCGGAGTAATACACGCCGCGCAGCGGATAGAGCAGAGCACCTTAAACTGTGCCGCAGTAATATCCAGCGGAGACAGATACTCGTTAAGCAGACGATCTTTCTTCTGATTAACCATATGGATTAAGCGACCCAATGGAATAATTTCATTGAACAGATCGCTGGTACTTTTCACATTAGTTGCCCTGGCAAGTAATTAGTTGCAGGGGATAATATTGCCCAGGCAAGTATAAGTCAAATGAATGAATTGACCGATGCCACGTTTTGCTAAATCGGTTCAAGTTTTGGTCAATGCGATGCAAGGTTAGCTAAAGAGTGACACTTATCCTTGTTTACCCCTTATACTTTTCGCTGATAACCCAGATACACAGGATAACAACCACCAATGTTAGATTTGTTTAAAGCAATTGGCCTGGGGCTGGTGGTGTTACTGCCGTTAGCTAACCCATTAACAACTGTCGCGTTATTTCTTGGCCTGGCAGGCAACATGAACAGTGCCGAACGTAATCGTCAGTCGTTGATGGCCTCGGTGTACGTATTTGCCATCATGATGGTGGCGTATTACGCCGGGCAACTGGTGATGGATACATTTGGCATTTCGATTCCCGGTCTGCGAATTGCAGGCGGCTTAATCGTCGCGTTTATCGGTTTTCGGATGCTCTTTCCGCAACAGAAAGCGATTGATTCACCGGAAGCGAAAAGCAAGTCGGAAGAGCTGGAAGATGAACCCAGCGCCAATATTGCTTTTGTACCACTGGCAATGCCAAGTACCGCCGGTCCGGGAACCATTGCGATGATTATTAGCTCGGCGTCCACAGTGCGTCAGAGTTCAACCTTCGCTGATTGGGTACTGATGGTTGCGCCGCCGCTGATCTTTTTCCTGGTGGCGGTTATTTTGTGGGGAAGTCTACGCAGCTCTGGCGCAATTATGCGGCTGGTGGGCAAGGGTGGCATTGAAGCGATCTCCCGCCTGATGGGATTCCTGCTGGTATGTATGGGTGTACAGTTTATTATTAACGGCATCCTGGAAATCATTAAAACGTACCATTAAAAAAGGCCCGAATGGGCCTTTCAACTATTGCGTCTGTTCTTCGAGTGTCACTGGCCAGCGGCGAAATATAATGATTGACCATATTAACGCGGCAAAAGCAGGCACCGCGCCCACATAACCAATCATCGACATTGACCAGTGCAGACTCACCTGATTACCTACCAACGCACCCGCCCCGATTCCAATATTAAATATCCCGGAGAATAGCGCCATCGCGACGTCGGTGGCATCTGGTGCCAGCGCCAGCACTTTAACCTGCATACCAAGCCCGATGATCATCATCGCGATCCCCCAGAAAATACTCAGCACCCCGAGGTGTATTTCACTGTTCGCCGCAGGTAGCAGCAGTGCCAGGCACACCAGCAACAGTGCAATCGCCGTACTCACCAACCCAGACGCATACTGATTACCCAGTTTACCGAAAATCACGCTGCCAATAATGCCCGCACCACCGAGTAATAACAGTAATGCCGTGGCAAAGTTGGCGCTGAATCCCGCAATGTTTTGCACAAAAGGCTCGATATAGCTGTATGCCGTGTAATGGGCGGTGACAACCACCACAGTTAACAAATAAATGCTCATCAATGCCGGGCGGCGGAATAATAGCGGGAGGCTTTTCAATGAACCGGAATGCTCACTGGGCAGTAAGGGAAGTAACTTAATCAGGCACAAAAGGGTGATAAGCGCCCCGATACCAATAGCAAAGAAAGTCATTCGCCAACCGAAATACTGCCCCACAATGCGCCCGAGAGGTAAGCCTAATACCATCGCCAGTGCTGTACCGGTGGCAATCAAACTCAATGCCTGTGCTCGCTTCCCGGCCGGAGCCATACGGATCGCCAGAGACGCCGTAATCGACCAGAAAATCGCATGCGCAAAAGCCACACCAATGCGACTGATCACCAGAACGGTAAAGCTCCACGATAAAAACGACAGTACGTGGCTGGCAATAAACACCACAAACAGGCAGATCAGTAATTTGCGCCGTTCAACCTGGCTGGTCATTAACATAAAAGGCAATGACATTAGCGCTACTACCCATGCGTAAATGGTCAACATGATGCCGACCTGAGCGGTTTGCATGTGAAAACTTTGCGCAATGTCAGAGAGCAGGCCAACAGGGACAAATTCGGTGGTGTTGAAGATGAAGGCGGCGACTGCCAGCGTAACGACCCGTAGCCACGCCACTTTGCGGGAAACAGTGTTTGTTGTCATAACAGATTATCGGGTGAGTTGCGAAAAAGTGATGAAATGATCTTAAAACGGGTAATGATGTGAATACAATGCATTTGTGATCTGGATCGCGTTTTCCGTTTCTCTGACGCTGATTCTTTCACGCGTCAGAGAGATGGTAAACATCACGGTTTAATGACGATCAGGAATGTCTGGCGTTTTGGAGGTTGCGGGTATAGGTGGTCTGACAGGGGAGCGAGGCCTGTTTTTCACCAGGTCTTCATGAGTAACTTTTGGCGGCGTTTCATTTTTTACAAAAAGTTTGAGGGTCTTGCGCGCCATATGTTTGATAATTTTATCATCACTTAATGATGCTGGCATCAACACGTCATTCAAATCACTTTCATTGGGATTCATAAATTGGTGATAGTGCAATAACATATTGGCGAAAAATAAAAACAAGTCCTGAAAATGTGGAAAATCTTGTTCTGCTAAAAGGGATAAAAAGCAGATGCAGACTTCGGGTAGTACATGTTTGTTAGAACCTAATGAATCCATCAGGCTTTGCAATAAATCCTCTTTTAATTCGCTGTCCGTTATGTCGAGAATGGCGGTGATCAAGTTAGGATCTTTATTGACGAACCATCTGTGAACCTCAGAGTTATTCCATAATCGGGGGAGTATGACAAAATTACCGCGAGAGATAAAATTCAGGACAAGCAAATCAAACTGGCGTAAGTAATCTGCAGCGGTATGGTGATCCGGAGGCAGGGGTTCAATATGTGGTGTATGCGCTCTTTTGATGGGAACGCCAGGGTTGATCATTGGAAATTGTTCAATAAAATCATTCAGAAACAGAAAGAGCACACGCTCGACGCCTGTCTGAAATACGCGCCCCATAGTGACAGGCTTTGGGTTTGGAGCGCAAAAAATATTAATTTCTCCATCATGGCGGAAATTATCTAAATAAATAGGGCTTAAATTTATTACTACCTGAAATTCAATATTTTCTTTGTGTCTTCCATTCCTGGCGGGATAAGTGAGTTTAAACTGAACCTTTTCATTGTATAGCGTGTCGTTACCCCGAAAAGAAGTCCTCTGAATATATGATAAGTTGTCAAGGTTATTAAATATCTTTTTTGTGGCTGAGTTGATGTTTAAAGACGTGCGCCACTCTTCATTACATATTATTGTACTAAGTGCATCAATAAAATCCTTTAAAACTTCTTTTATCTGCGGTGCAATATTACGAACGGGAAAATCATCAGGAAGAGATATGTAATTGCTGATGCTTACTGGCGTAACCATATTTGCCCCATATAGTCATAAGTCATCGGAACATCACTATATAGAGCATATTAGCCGCAAGAACTATCAAAAATAGCTCATTGATATCCCTGTCTTGCCGAGTCAGGCACATCCAGCAGTTGAATAAATGCCTCGAGCGGACGTGTTTTCGCACCACGACGCCAGACCAGCCAGGTTGTTAACCAACGCCATTGCTCAGCTAACGGCCACGCTTCAACCTGGTGATGCCCCGGCATACTTTCCAGCATAGAGCGCGGAATAAGCGCAATGCCTGCTCCTGCGACTACACAGGCCAACATTCCGTGATAAGACTCCATCTCATGGATAGTTCCCGGAGCGGCACCGTCAGCATGAAACCAGCTCTCGAAGTGGCGACGATACGAACAATTGGCGCGGAAGGCATAAATGTTACTGCCATTAACCTGACTGGCACGGATTACTGGCGCATGACCTTGTGGCGTGACGATCATCAGCTCCTCGCGGTATACCGGTATCCCGTCAATGGCAGTATGGTTAATGGGTCCATCAATAAACGCCGCATTAAGTTTTCCCTCCAGCACACCTTCCAGCATAGTGCCGGAAGGGCCGGTGGAAAGTGAAAACTGAATTTTGGGATAACGACGGTTGAATTCCGCCAGCGTGGCGGGAATGCGAACTGCTGCGGTGCTTTCCAGCGAACCCAGAGAAAATAAACCTTGCGGCTCATCGCCAGCGACAACGCTCCGCGCTTCATCCACTAACGCGAGAATTTGTTGGCTATAGCGTAAAAAGTTATGCCCTGCAGGAGAGAGACGTAAACGCTGATTCTCGCGAATAAACAGATCTACCCCCAGTTCTGTTTCCAGCTGGCGTAGACGGGTAGTGAGATTCGACGGCACGCGATGCACTATTGCTGCAGCCTGCGTAATGCTGCCAGCTTCGGCAACCGCGTTGAACATCTCCAGTTGGGTCAGATCCATAATATTCTCGATTCGTGAATAAGTGGCTTAATATTATTCATTTTAAAGCAAGAGTAAATCTGCGTATCTTCATACCATGACTCATAAAGGAGATACCCCGATGACCATTACTCCGGCAACTCATGCAATTTCGATAAATCCTGCCACGGGTGAACAACTTTCTGTGTTGCCGTGGGCTGGCGCTGATGATATCGAAAACGCACTTCAGCTGGCGGCAGCAGGCTTTCGTGACTGGCGCGAGACAAATATAGATTATCGTGCTGAAAAACTGCGTGATATCGGTAAGGCTCTGCGCGCTCGTAGCGAAGAAATGGCGCAAATGATCACCCGCGAAATGGGCAAACCAATCAACCAGGCGCGCGCTGAAGTGGCGAAATCGGCGAATTTGTGTGACTGGTATGCAGAACATGGTCCGGCAATGCTGAAGGCGGAACCTACGCTGGTGGAAAATCAGCAGGCGGTTATTGAGTATCGACCGTTGGGGACGATTCTGGCGATTATGCCGTGGAATTTTCCGTTATGGCAGGTGATGCGTGGCGCTGTTCCCATCATTCTTGCTGGTAACGGTTACTTACTTAAACATGCGCCGAATGTGATGGGCTGTGCTCAGCTCATTGCCCAGGTGTTTAAAGATGCGGGAATCCCACAAGGCGTATATGGCTGGCTGAATGCCGACAATGACGGTGTCACTCAGATGATTAAAGACTCGCGCATTGCTGCTGTCACGGTGACCGGAAGTGTTCGTGCTGGAGCGGCTATTGGTGCACAGGCTGGAGCGGCACTGAAAAAATGCGTACTGGAACTGGGCGGTTCGGATCCATTTATTGTGCTTAACGATGCCGATCTGGAACTGGCGGTTAAAGCGGCGGTAGCCGGACGTTATCAGAATACCGGACAGGTTTGTGCAGCGGCAAAACGCTTTATTATCGAAGAGGGAATTGCTTCGGCATTTACCGAACGTTTTGTGGCAGCTGCGGCAGCCTTGAAAATGGGCGATCCCCGTGACGAAGAGAACGCTCTCGGACCAATGGCTCGTTTTGATTTACGTGATGAGCTGCATCATCAGGTGGAGAAAACCCTGGCGCAGGGTGCGCGTTTGCTACTGGGCGGGGAAAAGATGGCTGGGGCAGGTAACTACTATCCGCCAACGGTTCTGGCGAATGTTACCCCAGAAATGACCGCGTTTCGGGAAGAAATGTTTGGCCCCGTTGCGGCAATCACCGTTGCGAAAGATGCAGAACATGCGCTGGAACTGGCTAATGATAGTGAGTTCGGCCTTTCAGCGACCATTTTTACCACCGACGAAACACAGGCCAGACAGATGGCGGCACGTCTGGAATGCGGTGGGGTGTTTATCAATGGTTATTGTGCCAGCGACGCGCGAGTGGCCTTTGGTGGCGTGAAAAAGAGTGGCTTTGGTCGTGAGCTTTCCCATTTCGGCTTACACGAATTCTGTAATATCCAGACGGTGTGGAAAGACCGGATCTGACGCGACATATTCAGCTCTGATATACTCGCAGGTCTTTTCAGACCTGCGGTCCAGGAGTAGAAAGTGGCAGTCGCCATGGATAATGCAATTTTAGAAAACATCTTGCGGCAAGTGCGGCCGCTCATTGGTCAGGGTAAAGTCGCGGATTATATTCCGGCGCTGGCTACAGTAGACGGTTCCCGATTGGGGATTGCTATCTGTACCGTTGACGGACAGCTTTTTCAGGCCGGAGACGCGCAAGAACGTTTTTCCATTCAGTCTATTTCCAAAGTGCTGAGTCTCGTTGTCGCCATGCGTCATTACTCCGAAGAGGAAATCTGGCAACGCGTCGGCAAAGATCCGTCTGGATCACCGTTCAATTCTTTAGTGCAACTGGAAATGGAGCAGGGTATTCCGCGTAATCCGTTTATTAATGCCGGTGCGCTGGTGGTCTGCGATATGTTGCAAGGGCGATTAAGCGCACCACGGCAACGTATGCTGGAAGTCGTGCGCGGCTTAAGCGGTGTGTCTGATATTTCCTACGATACGGTGGTAGCGCGTTCCGAATTTGAACATTCCGCGCGAAATGCGGCTATCGCCTGGCTGATGAAGTCGTTTGGCAATTTCCATCATGACGTGACAACCGTTCTGCAAAACTACTTTCATTACTGCGCTCTGAAAATGAGCTGTGTAGAGCTGGCCCGGACGTTTGTCTTTCTGGCTAATCAGGGGAAAGCTATTCATATTGATGAACCTGTGGTGACGCCAATGCAGGCACGGCAAATTAACGCGCTGATGGCGACCAGTGGTATGTACCAGAACGCGGGGGAGTTTGCCTGGCGGGTGGGACTACCGGCGAAATCTGGCGTTGGTGGCGGTATTGTGGCGATTGTTCCGCATGAAATGGCCATCGCAGTCTGGAGTCCGGAACTGGATGATGCTGGTAACTCGCTTGCGGGCATTGCCGTCCTTGAACAATTGACGAAACAGTTAGGGCGTTCGGTTTATTAATGCAGTCTCTCGATCCACTCTTCGCGCGTTTATCCCGTTCAACATTTCGCTCTCGCTTTCGTTTGGGTGTGAAAGAGCGTCAGTATTGTCTGGAGAAAGGTGCGCCAGTCATCGAACAACATGCGGCAGATTTTGTCGCTAAACGTCTTGCTCCGGCATTACCGGCTAATGACGGTAAGCAAACCCCCATGCGTGGGCATCCGGTGTTTATCGCTCAGCACGCCACTGCAACCTGTTGTCGCGGTTGTCTGGCTAAGTGGCATAACATTCTGCAGGGTGTTTCGTTAAGCGAGCAACAACAACGTTATATCGTGGCGGTAATCTATCACTGGCTGGTTATACAGATGAATCAGCCATCATAATTGCGGAAAACGATAAAATAGCATTCCCAGGGTACCTTTATTTGCCGCCGCTGTCAGCGAACATGCTATCCTTTATGAGAATTTACTTATTACGTTGAGATAATTGCCACCCGCAATTGTATGGACAGATAATTAATGCATGTACACCCCATTTCAACTTTCCGTTTGTTCCAGGAAGGTCATCTGCTACGTAATAGCATCGCTATTTTTGCGCTAACCACGCTGTTCTATTTTATTGGTGCAGAGTTACGGCTGGTTCACGAACTTTCTCTTTTCTGGCCGCTGAATGGCGTAATGGCGGGGGTGTTTGCCCGCTATGTCTGGCTTAATCGACTGCATTACTATGCGATCAGTTATGTGGCGATGCTGGTTTATGATGCCATAACCACCGAATGGGGACTGGTTTCACTGGCTATCAATTTCTCCAATATGATGTTTATTGTTACCGTCGCCTTACTGGTCGTGCGGGATAAGCGTTTGGGGAAAAATAAGTATGAGCCAGTAAGTGCCTTACGGCTATTTAATTACTGTCTGATTGCCGCATTATTATGCGCTATTGTCGGGGCGATTGGTTCGGTCAGTATTGATAGTCTGGATTTCTGGCCTTTGCTTGCGGACTGGTTCAGTGAGCAATTCTCAACGGGCGTGTTGATCGTGCCTTGTATGCTGACGTTGGCTATTCCTGGAGTGCTGCCGCGCTTTAAAGCAGAACAGATGATGCCCGCCATCGCGCTTATTGTGTCGGTTATTGCCTCGGTAGTCATTGGCGGAGCGGGGAGTCTGGCGTTTCCGCTGCCTGCATTAATCTGGTGTGCAGTGCGCTATACGCCGCAGGTAACATGTCTGTTGACCTTTGTTACCGGTGCGGTGGAAATCGTACTGGTGGCAAATTCGGTGATTGATATCTCGGTCGGTTCGCCGTTCTCCATTCCGGAAATGTTCTCCGCACGTCTCGGTATTGCCACGATGGCGATATGCCCAATTATGGTTTCTTTTAGCGTGGCAGCGATCAATTCGCTAATGAAGCAAGTTGCGCTGCGAGCCGACTTTGATTTTCTGACTCAGGTTTACTCACGGTCCGGTCTTTATGAGGCGCTGAAAAGTCCATCGCTGAAACAGACACAACATCTGACTGTCATGCTGCTTGATATCGACTATTTCAAAAGTATTAACGATAACTATGGACATGAATGTGGCGATAAAGTGTTAAGCGTGTTTGCCCGGCATATTCAGAAGATTGTCGGTGATAAGGGGCTGGTGGCGCGCATGGGCGGCGAAGAATTTGCTGTTGCAGTGCCGTCGGTGAATCCTGTCGATGGTCTGCTAATGGCGGAAAAAATCCGTAAAGGCGTTGAACTGCAACCATTCACCTGGCAACAAAAAACGCTTTATCTCACGGTAAGTATTGGCGTCGGTAGTGGTCGCGCATCGTACCGAACGCTGACCGATGACTTTAATAAATTGATGGTCGAAGCCGATACGTGTCTGTATCGCTCGAAGAAAGATGGGCGCAACCGTACCAGCACTATGCGTTACGGTGAGGAAGTTGTCTGACATCTTTATTCATTCAGAGCGATTTGAATGCAATGTGTTCTACCACTTTATGATCCAGGAAAAGGCGTATTTCCTCGATTAAACCATGATCCGCGCCACACTTTTCTCATAAAACTGCTCATTAATCATCAGGAGTTGATCAAAACAGGGGTTCGTCGTATTAAAGTTTGCTAACCTGTCGTACCAATTCAAACAGGTTGTATGACTAATCAGAAGGGAACCCATTGTGAAAACACTAAATCGTCGCGATTTTCCCGGTGCACAGTATCCAGAACGTATCATTCAGTTTGGTGAAGGTAACTTCCTGCGCGCCTTTGTTGACTGGCAAATTGATCTCCTGAATGAGCACACCGATCTGAATTCTGGTGTGGTCGTTGTTCGTCCGATTGAAACTTCATTCCCGCCGTCACTGAGCACGCAGGATGGTCTGTACACCACCATTATCCGTGGCCTGAATGAGAAGGGGGAAGCGGTCAGCGACGCGCGTCTGATTCGCTCGGTTAATCGTGAAATCAGCGTCTACAGTGAATACGATGAATTCCTGAAACTGGCGCACAACCCGGAAATGCGCTTTGTTTTCTCTAACACCACCGAAGCGGGTATCAGCTACCATGCGGGCGATAAATTCGATGACGCGCCAGCGGTAAGTTATCCCGCAAAACTGACCCGTCTGCTATTCGAGCGTTTTAGCCATTTCAACGGTGCGCTGGATAAAGGTTGGATCATCATCCCGTGTGAGTTGATCGACTACAATGGCGACGCGTTGCGTGAACTGGTGCTGCGCTATGCGCAAGAGTGGGCACTGCCAAAAGCATTTATTCAATGGCTGGATCAGGCTAACAGCTTCTGTTCTACGCTGGTGGACCGTATCGTTACCGGCTATCCGCGTGATGAAGTGGCTAAACTGGAAGAAGAACTGGGTTATCACGATGGTTTCCTCGACACCGCTGAACACTTTTACCTGTTTGTGATTCAGGGGCCGAAATCCTTAGCGACTGAACTGCGTCTGGACAAATATCCGCTCAACGTGCTGATTGTTGACGATATTAAACCGTATAAAGAACGCAAAGTGGCAATCCTTAACGGTGCACACACCGCGCTGGTGCCGGTGGCGTTCCAGGCAGGACTGGATACCGTAGGTGAAGCGATGAACGATGCTGAAATTTGCGCATTCGTTGAAAAAGCCATCTACGAAGAAATTATTCCGGTACTGGATTTGCCTCGCGATGAACTGGAGTCTTTCGCCAGTGCAGTCACCGGGCGTTTCCGTAACCCGTACATCAAGCATCAGCTGCTGTCTATCGCGCTCAACGGTATGACCAAGTTCCGCACCCGCATCCTGCCGCAGCTACTGGCAGGGCAGAAGGCAAACGGCACACTTCCGGCGCGCCTTACTTTCGCATTAGCGGCATTGATTGCGTTCTATCGCGGTGAGCGTAACGGAGAAACATATCCGGTACAGGACGATGCACACTGGCTGGAACGTTATCAGCAACTTTGGAGCCAGCATCGTGACCGTGTTATCGGTACCCAGGAACTGGTAGCGATTGTGTTGGCAGAAAAAGACCACTGGGAGCAGGACCTGACGCAAGTGCCTGGTCTGGTCGAGCAGGTGGCTAATGACCTGGATGCGATTCTCGAAAAAGGGATGCGCGAAGCTGTACGTCCGTTGTGCTAATACTCTGAACCCGGTTTCGACCGGGTTTCTTATTTCATTATATTAGTTACAACATCCTATAAGCCTTTATCATTAACAGGTGCCACATGCAGCGCCTGTTAATGTTGTAATTTTGTAGGTAATTTGTAAGTAGCGTCTTGAGAATGTGATCGTAATCACGTTTAATAGGGCGACTTTCCCACGCCTGAAGATAACCATGATTGTTCGTCCACAACAACACTGGCTGCGCCGTATTTTTGTCTGGCATGGCTCAGTATTATCCAAGATATCCTCGCGCTTACTACTCAATTTTCTCTTTTCTATCGCTGTTATTTTCATGCTGCCCTGGTACACGCATCTGGGCATCAAATTCACCCTCGCACCGTTCAGCATTCTCGGTGTCGCCATCGCCATTTTTCTTGGTTTTCGTAATAATGCCGGTTACGCCCGTTACGTTGAAGCGCGCAAACTTTGGGGGCAGTTGATGATTGCCTCACGGTCGTTACTGCGCGAGGTAAAAACGACATTGCCGGATTCGGCAAGTGTAAGGGAGTTTGCCCGGCTGCAAATCGCCTTCGCCCACTGTTTACGCATGACATTACGCAAACAGCCACAGGCGGAAGTGCTGGCTCATTATCTCAAGACTGAAGATCTTCAGCGTGTACTGGCTTCGAACTCTCCAGCTAACCGTATCTTGTTAATAATGGGAGAATGGTTGGCGGTTCAGCGCCGCAATGGACAGCTTTCAGATATCCTGTTTATTAGCCTCAACGATCGGCTTAACGATATTTCAGCGGTTCTGGCAGGCTGCGAGCGCATTGCCTACACGCCAATTCCCTTTGCCTATACCCTGATTTTGCATCGTACCGTTTATCTGTTTTGTATCATGCTGCCGTTCGCGCTGGTCGTGGACCTGCATTACATGACGCCTTTTATCTCTGTTCTGATTTCCTACACTTTTATTTCGCTGGATTGTCTGGCGGAAGAACTGGAAGATCCGTTCGGTACTGAAAACAATGATTTACCGCTGGATGCCATCTGCAACGCTATTGAAATTGACCTCTTACAGATGAACGATGAAGCCGAAATTCCAGCAAAAATTCTTCCCGATCGCCATTACCAACTGACGTGATATTTACTCCGTACGGCGGGCAACAATAAACAGACGCGGAAATGCCAGCAGTATCTGTCCGTTCTCTTGCAGTGGATACTGCTCTTCCAACATCTGATGGTAGCGCGTAAGAAAAAGCTGCTGTTCGCTCTCGGTCAGATCCTGTAACCACGGACGTAATCCAGTGGCTGTTACCCAATCGATAATCGCCTGGTGCGAAGGCATCTGGTGATAGTAAGTGGTTCGCCAGATATCGACCTCACATCCGGCTTCGCTCAAAATATCGTAGTAAGCATGAACACCAGCCAGCGGCTCACGCCCGCGATCCGGGTAGTTTTGTTCCCAGGCAACTTCGCGCATGAGCACATGGGTCGGCTCCAGCCAGTTATCTGGCATCTGTACTGCCAGCACGCCCTGCGGATTAAGTAAAGAAACCAAGTGAGGAAACAATTCGTAGTGGTCGGGCAGCCATTGCAGTGAGGCATTAGCAAAAATCAGATCGAGTGCCTGTTCCGGTTGCCAGTTGCGGATGTCTGCTTCCACGAACTGGCAGTCCGGCAAAGCACTGCGTGCTTCGGCAACCATCGCCGGAGATGAGTCGATGCCCGTTATCCTGGCAGCAGGCCAACGTTGTTGTAGAAGGGCTGTGCTGTTACCTGGGCCACAGCCAAGATCGGCAACATATTCGACATTCTCCAGCGGCACTCTGGCAAGCAGCTCCACCGCCGGACGCGATCGTTCAGCGGCAAAGTGCAGATATAAAGAGGGGTTCCAGTCAGACATTTTTTTACTCCCGTCAGCGCGTTACCCCAATTGTAGATAAAACTGTTGACATCCTCCACGCCCTGAATGACGAGGATCCTGCTACGTTCAGGCTGTCGCCTGAATCATTTCGGTGGGTTCCTGCTTCAACGGGCGGCCTGACTGCACCATCCCTCCACAGGCAAGAACGGCGTGCCCCGCCGCTAAAATGTTACGAGCGCCGTTTACATCGGCGTTCGCTGTATATCCACATACCTGGCATCTGAATTTACTTTGTGACAGACGATTTCCTTTCGCTGTATGACCACAGCACGCGCAACGCTGGCTTGTGTACGCTGGCGGAACAGCAAGCACCTGACCGCCACACCAGAGCTGCTTGTACTCAAGCTGGCGACGCATTTCATACCAGCCCTGATCCAGTATCGAACGGTTTAAACCTGATTTTGCCCGGACATTGCGCCCCGGCTGGCTGACCGTACCCGCTGCTGACTTTGACATGTTGCTGACCTTCAAATCCTCAATGACTATCATTGCGTGGTTTTTGCTGACGGTCGTTGTGACTTTGTGAAGGTAGTCCCTGCGGATATTTGCGATACGGGAATGCAGTCGCTGTATTTTGCGTTTCTGCTTCTGCCAGTTGTTGCTGAATTTGACCTTGCGGCTGAACTGTCGCTGAAGTCTCGCCAGCTTCTTCTGGTTTTTCTGAAAACTGTTTACAGGGTCAAAGACTGTGCCATCTGACAGCGTGGCGAGTTTAGCCACGCCAGCATCCAGCCCGATCATTGATGCTGAAGGGTGAACCGGAGTTGATACTTCACTTTCTGTCTGAATACTGATGTGCCACTTACCGCAGGACTGGCTGACCGTGACATTTTTCACAACACCCGTGACCTGACGGCTATTCCGGTAGCGCATCCAGCCCAGTTTCGGCAGAAAAATACGGCTGTTTTCCTGATCGAGCTTAACGCCCTGCGGGTAGCGGAATGCATCATTCTGTCCCCGCTTTTTGAATCGGGGAAAAGCAGCCCGCTTCTGGAAGAAGTTTTTGTAAGCCCACTCAAGGTCTTTCAGTGACTGTTGCAATGGCTGTGACGGGGCATCTTTAAGCCATTGCGTTTCAGTGGCATTTTTCCACTCAACCAGCCAGGAAGCCATTTTCCCGTAAGGGATGTATTTATTACCGGCCTCATGATTCTCATTCTGACGTGCCAGAGCACGATTGAAAACGAAACGACATGCGCCTGCGAAGCGCCTCATTTCACGCTCCTGTTGACCACCGGGTCTTAACTGGAATTTAAATGCCTGTAGTCGTTTCACAGGTCAAATTATATTTTGGTCTGTGAAAAAAGAAACAGATATCCGGCGTGGAAGGCATTGTGTTTTCCTGAAGCATGTTCACATGGTCTTTGCCACCAAATACCGACGCCAGATTTTTGACCATGACGCGACAGAAAAACTACGCACTTACTTTTCAAATGTATGTGCTGATTTTGAAGCTGAACTGGTTGAAATGGATGGCGAACCAGATCACGTCCATTTGTTAATTAACTATCCTCCCAAACTGGCGATATCCAGTCTGGTAAACAGCCTCAAAAGCGTATCAGGTAGGTTACTGCGACGAGATCGACCAGATATTGCAGTCAGGTATTACTACAAAGGCGTTTTGTGGAGTCCTGGCTATTTTGCCAGTAGCTGCGGAGGTGCGCCAATATCCGTCATCCGCCAATACATTGAACAACAGCAAACACCTGGTCAGGTGGAAAACCGCGCCTTATATCCCCGCCCTGAAGGACGGGGTTTTACGGCGCACCGGATAAATTCGCCTCACGGCATCAACCCATTGAACAGACGTTTTTTACGCGGCCCGGTCATTAAAGATTCCAGTTTCGCGACACAGGTTTTGTAGTGGGGCGTGGTTTTATGGAACGCCACTGCGTCTTCATCTTTATAGGCTTCGTAGATATAAAAGCGCGAATTCACTTCCGGGTCCTGTAAGACATCGAAGCGCAAATTGCCTTCTTCCTGTACCGAGCCCAGGTGGTTCTGGCGAAAAACTTCGATAAACTCGTCAACCTTGTCTTCATGAACGTTAATTTCAACCAGTGTGACGTGCATGTTTCTTCTCCTTAATCCGCAGTTACTGTTTTTCACTCAGATAGAGTTCATATGCCCGATCAGCCGTTTCGTTATGGTGTACCACCGCCTGTACGGCTTTCATCATCGCCACCGGATGGTCAGACTGGAAAATATTACGCCCCATATCCACACCAGAAGCGCCCTGATCGATAGCCTGCCAGCACATTTCCAGCGCCTCGCGCTCCGGTAATTTTTTACCGCCAGCAATAACAATGGGTACCGGACATCCGGCAACAATCCGTTCAAAACCTTTTTCGACATAATAGGTTTTGATAATTTGCGCCCCCATTTCAGCGGCGATTCGAGTCGCGAGCGAGAAATAACGCTGATCGCGCACCATATCTTTGCCCACGCCAGTCACGGCCATGGTCGGCATTCCCACTTTCATTCCGGCATCGACCAGCTGAATAATATTTTTGATCGACTGATGTTCATATTCGCTGCCGATATAAACCTGCGCCGCCACCGCGCAACTGTTCAGGCGCACGGCGTCATCCATCGATAACGCCACGGCTTCATTACTTAATTCCGCCAGAATAGAGTTCGCACCTGACGCCCGCAGTACCACCGGCCTATTGGTCGCAGGGGGAACTACGCTGCGCAAAATGCCGCGCGTACACATTAATACATCGGCATGTTCAAACAGCGGGGCGATATTTATATCAATGCGTTCAAGTCCGGTAGTCGGTCCCTGAAAATAACCATGGTCAAAAGCCAGCATCACGGTTTTACCCGTTTTCGGATTAAATATCCGCGATAAGCGTGACTGCATTCCCCAATCCAGCGCACCGCAACCTTTCAGGGTAAAAGGGATATTTTGTTGCGGTTGATCGGTACGAAAATCTTTACCATCTTTAATATCGTCTAAATCTGCCATAACTTACTCCGGTTAAGTAATGCACATCAGAAATCGTATTTGCCGATATTCTCTTTGTTGAATATCACGCGCTCCGGTAACAGTACGATGCCATTACCATCCGCTTCGTAGTCATAGCCCTGAACGCTGTTTGGCGAGACTTCAACCTGACCTACGCCCTGAATATCCAGCTTGTCGCCCGTTTTCATTGATCCTTTTTCCAATAATGCATCCGCGACATAAACTGATATTTTGCCTTGCTGAACCACATCCCACAGGCCAAATTCTTTCACCGTGCCGCGTTCCACATATGGACGCATCACGTTTGGCGTACTGAATCCGACAATCGCAACTTTGTCATTTTTCAGGTTTTCTGCGGCTTGTGCGGCAGCGGGCAGGGCGTTGGCATCGGGGGCGATAATGGCGTCGAGATCGCTATACGCTTTTAATATTCCTTCTGCGGTTTGTAACGATTTAGTGGCATCGTTATAGCCAAACTGCGTAGTGACAATTTCCCAGCCAGGATGCTCTTTGGCGATTTTCGCTTTCGCTTCTTTCACCCACTGGTTTTGGTCCGTAACGGTGGGGCTTGAGTAGAAAAACGCGACTTTGGCTTTGTCTTTATTCACCTGACGCGCCGCCATATCCACCAACATACCTCCCAACTGGGCGGGCGTTCCCTGATTAATGTAGTAAGAGCGGCACTCCGGTTTAGTATCAGAGTCCCAGGTCAGCACTCTCACACCACGTTGCATGGCGCGTTTCAGTGCCGGACACAAGCCATCAGGCGAAACCGCAGAAACGATAATGGCGTTATAACCCTGATTGACGAAGTTATTAATCAACTGTACCTGACCAGAAACACTGGGTTCTGTCGGCCCGTCGTAGGTCACATCAACGCCCAGCTCTTTACCCGCTTGTTGTGCGCCGTTGCCACCGCTGGTAAAAAATCCCACGCCAACCAGTTTGGGAATAAATGCAATACGCTCTGCGGCCTGCACATTCATAGAGATTGCGGCAATGCCAAGAGCGCTAAGTAAGGCGATTTTCTTAAAGCGATGAAGTGTCATGAAGATATCCTTTATGGCAATGGGTTATTGGCCCGACGCGCCAGCCACTCTTTAATTTGCTGGCGATGCAGGCTAACGGAACGACCTACGACAACGACGATAAGTAGCGCACCGGAAAGGGCGCTGGACACCTGATTTGGCACTCCTGCCATTTGCAAACCTTGTTGCAAATATCCCACTAATAAAACCGCAATGGCGGTGCCGATAATGGAACCGGAACCACCATAAATATTGGAACCGCCAAGCACCACGGCGGTGATGGCGGGCATCAGAAACGACGCACCGAGATCGGAACGTGCTGAACCAAAATACGACACCAGCAGCACAGCGGCGACCGCAGACGCCAGCCCCGTCATGGCATAGAGCGCACATAAGGTACGGTTAACTGGAATCGCGCTATAAAGCGCCACGCGCGGGCTTTGCCCAATCAAAAACACGTTACGTCCGGCATGGGTTTTATGCAGCCAGAGCCAGAAAACGAGGAGACATATCAGAAAGATAATCAGCGGAACGGGGAGCCCCAACACATCCAGGTTAGCGAAATCTGTAAACGCCATCGGGAATCCACCAATACCTTCGTACCCCGTCGCTCCGGCCATCCCGGAAAGCAGCAGGGCGCTTCCGGCAAACAGATACAGCGTGCCAAGCGTAATCACCAGCGGGTTAACTTTGGTATAGATAATTAATCCGGCGTTGATCAGCCCGCACAATGCGCCGAGCAGTAAGGTCAGAAGAATCGCCAGCGGCATCGGCACACCACTTTGAAACAGCACGCCCAATGCAATGGCGCAGAGGCCGATGGTCGAACCAAACGAAATATCGATCCCGCCACTGACAATCACCATCGTCAACGGTAGGGCGACAATGCCAATGCAGATAAAATCACTGGTGCTGAACAGCAACATATTGAGGTCTAACATCCGCGGGTTAATTGCACCAAATGCGACAATCTCAATTACGAGCAGTGCGGCAAGAGCCAGTTCCCAACCGTAGCGAATACGCATTATGCAGCCTCCCGTTTTTTACCTGACGAAGCGGGTTTAACGGATGGCGGTGGCGTCATAAAGCGGGCATATTTTTGCCGCCGCAGATTACGTTCCAGCGCACAACGCAGGCGTCCATCAAACACCAGCACCGCCAGCAGAACCAGACCCGCGATAAAATCATTCCACCATGCCGGAATGCGCAACAGCACCAGTACGCTATCGATCTGCGTCAGGAACCATGCGCCGAGTACCGCACCGATGATCGCACCGGAACCGCCGAGCAAACTAATACCGCCCAGCACGCAGGCTGCAATTGCTTTCATCTCCAGCCCGGTACCGGTCTGGTTGGGGATAAAACCAATCTGCGAAGCAAACACAATTCCCGCCAGTGCCGCCATGCAGCCGTTCAACGAAAATGCCACAATGCGAATGGCTTCCGTACGAACGCCCAGTTGACGAGCGCCCTGTAAATTATCGCCCGTGGCATAAAAACTGCGTCCAAACGCAGTCTTTGCCAGCAGCCAGGCAATAAATGCCACCAGAATTATCGTCAACCAACCAATCGCGGAAACGCCAAACAGTAGCGGGGCGGAGAGTTGTTTCAGTTCGGCGGGTAACCCTTCAATCCATTTACCGCCAGTCCACAGCAACATGATGCCTCTGTACAACCCTAACGTGCCAAGGGTGGCAACAATGGCAGGGATCTTTAGCCACGCGACCAGGACACCGTTGAAAAATCCCGCGAGCAAACCAAGCAGTAAAGTCGCGACACAGGCAACAGGTAGTGAATATCCTGCGTTCAGTAACATCCCCAACAGCACCGCGCACATTCCGGTAATCGAACCCACTGAAACATCAATATTGCGCGTAAGCATTACCAGCGTCGCGCCCATTGCCAGCAGGATCAGGATTTGCGCGCTGCTATAAACCATGGTCAGCGTTTGCACACTTAAATACTGGCGGTCGAGAAAACCGGGTAATACAAACAGCAGCACCACCGCCAGCAGTGCCGTGATTTCACGGTTGTTCTGAATAAACTTCAGCATGACGCCTCCTGACGCTGACTATCGCCGAAGGCAACGCGCATAATAGTCTCGACATTAATATCGCGCCCGGTCAGTGCAGAGTGGGTAATTTCGCCCTGATGCATCACATACACACGATCTGCCATCAGTTCGATCTCTTCCAGATCAGAGGAGATAAGCAGCACAGCCACATTCTGTGCGGCGATGCTGCGCAACAGTTGGTAGATATCATTACGCGCCGAGACATCCACGCCGCGCGTCGGCTCATCGACAATCAATACTTGCGGCGAAGCTTCCAGGCATTTGGCAATGAGGATTTTTTGCTGGTTGCCACCGGATAATGTCCGTGCAGCTTGTTCCGGTTGGTTAAATTTAATATTCAGCGCCCGACGATAACGTTCCAGGGTGGCATTATCTTTCGCGGTTTTCGCCCAGAATCCACGAAGGTTATGAGTAAGGGCGCAGACGTTCCAGGCCAGCGAAGCATCGAGATTCAGTCCGGATGACTGGCGATCTTCCGGCAGATAAACCAGACCGCGCAGTAAACGTTCTCCAGTGGAGAATCTATTGATCTCTTTATCATTCAGCATAATGCGTCCGCCACGCAAAGTACGTAGACCATAGAGCGTCTCGGCCAGTTCTGTGCGTCCGGCACCCACCAGCCCAGCCAGACCCAGAATTTCTCCGGCATTTAGCGTCAGGCTGACATTCCTGAAACCTTCGCCAGTCAGATTTTCCAGTGTCAGCACCGACGTTCCTGCGGCATGTTGTGGGCGGTTACCAGGTAACTCCAGCCATAATTTTTGGCTGGCAGAGAGCGATTTTTCCCGTACCACTGGCGTGATGGCCTGAATAATGTCGTCGGTAGACAGTTCGCTGGTTTTGCCGCTTAAAGCGATGGTTCCGTCGCGCATCACGCTAATTCGATCGGCAATCTGGCGAATTTCCGGCAGCTTATGCGAGATAAAAACAATACCCACGCCAGTAGCAAGCAGCTCTTGCAAGCGACTAAACAAGCGTTCGGTTTCCGCAGGGGTAAGCGAGGCGGTAGGTTCATCGAGGATCAGAATCCGCGAGTCGCGCATCAGCCCGCGGAGGATTTCCACCATTTGGCGATCGGCGACATCCAGCGATCCTGCCAGACTATGCAGATCAAACTGGCAGCCCAGCGCCGCCAGCAAGTTCTTCATTTTCTGCATGGAGAGCTGTTTTTTTGCCAGCCCAAACAGGATGTTTTCTTTTATCGACAGGCTTGGGAAAAGCAGCGGTTCCTGGGGAACGAGATAAATACCCAGCTGATGAGCATGAACTGGCGTTAATCTGACGTAGTTGTTGCCCCCAATCTCCAGCGTACCGCTATCAGCAGGGGTAATACCGGCAATAATCTTCATTAACGTCGATTTACCGGCACCATTGCCGCCGAGCAGGGCGTGGACCTCCCCCTGGTGCAACGTAAAATCGATGCCTTTCAGGACATTAACCCCTGAATACTGTTTATAAACCGAGCGGGCGCAAAGTAGCGGTAACGCGCGGGTATCACTCGTTTGCATATTTCCCCCGTTCAGTTTTGCAGGTGAGTTTTGAACAAATGTATTTCTGCTTTTAATTTGTTCATAACCTTAGGTGGACATTGCACATATTTCCGACGAATAGATCACAATTTATGCTATTTTGATTTTCACGGTTGCGTTTGTTCATGCTCGTAGAGTCAAACTGTGGTTGCCATCACAGATATAAATGCGCAAGAACTGAACAATTGCATTAAAGATTTAAATATGTTCAAAGTGAAGAATGAATTATGACAATCAACGATTCGGCAATTTCAGAACAGGGAATGTGTGAAGAAGAACAGGTCGCGCGGATCGCGTGGTTTTACTACCACGACGGGCTGACCCAGAGTGAGATCAGCGATCGTCTCGGCCTGACCCGTTTGAAAGTGTCGCGATTGCTGGAGAAAGGGCATCAGTCCGGCATTATTCGCGTGCAGATTAATTCTCGCTTTGAAGGCTGTCTGGAATATGAAACACAATTACGTAGTCAGTTTTCGCTGCAACATGTCCGGGTGATCCCTGGGCTTGCGGATGCTGATGTCGGCGGGCGACTGGGGATAGGCGCGGCGCATATGTTGATGAGTTTACTTCAACCACAACAGATGCTGGCGATTGGTTTTGGCGAGGCAACCATGAATACGCTGCAACGCTTAAGTGGTTTTATTTCGTCACAGCAAATTCGCCTGGTCACGCTCTCCGGTGGCGTCGGTTCTTATATGACGGGTATCGGGCAGCTTAACGCGGCGTGCAGTGTGAATATTATTCCGGCTCCGTTGCGGGCATCCTCCGCTGACATTGCCCGTACGCTAAAAAATGAAAATTGCGTCAAAGATGTTCTGTTAGCCGCGCAAGCAGCGGATGTGGCGATTGTCGGCATTGGGGCCGTGAGTCAACAAGACGACGCGACGATCATTCGCTCCGGTTATATCAGCCAGGGCGAACAGTTAATGATTGGCCGAAAAGGGGCGGTTGGCGACATTTTAGGCTACTTTTTTGATGCAAAAGGTGACGTTGTCACGGACATTAAAATACATAACGAACTGATTGGCTTACCTTTAAGCGCGCTGAAGACCATACCCGTCCGGGTTGGCGTGGCAGGGGGAGAAAATAAAGCCGAAGCAATTGCCGCTGCAATGAAAGGCGGTTATATCAACGCACTGGTTACCGATCAGGACACAGCAGCGGCGATTTTACGTAGTTAAATTTGCATGACCTTATTACCGGGAATGATGGAGAACGTATAGAGGAACAGACAGAACGCATAAGCCGAGGATAATCTAATGGCTCGACTCTTTACCCTTTCAGAATCAAAGTACTACCTGATGGCGCTGGATGCAGGCACCGGAAGTATTCGGGCTGTGATATTCGACCTGGAAGGCAATCAAATAGCAGTGGGACAGGCGGAGTGGCGGCATCTGGCAGTACCGGACGTTCCTGGTTCTATGGAATTTGATCTCAACAAAAACTGGCAACTGGCGTGTGAGTGTATGCGCCAGGCGTTGCACAACGCCGGCATAGCCCCGGAGTATATCGCTGCCGTTTCGGCATGTTCGATGCGTGAAGGCATTGTTTTATATAACAATGAAGGAACACCGATCTGGGCCTGCGCCAATGTGGATGCCAGAGCGGCGCGCGAAGTTAGCGAACTTAAAGAACTGCACAACAATACCTTTGAAAACGAAGTTTATCGCGCGACCGGACAAACACTGGCTTTAAGTGCCATCCCCAGATTACTTTGGCTGGCGCACCATCGTTCCGATATTTACCGTCAGGCATCAACCATCACCATGATCAGCGACTGGCTGGCCTATATGCTCAGCGGCGAACTTGCGGTGGATCCCTCTAACGCTGGCACCACGGGACTTCTTGATCTAACCATCCGTGACTGGAAACCTGCATTGCTGGATATGGCTGGCCTGCGTGCCGATATTCTTTCTCCTGTCAAAGAAACCGGCACATTGCTGGGCGTGGTAAGTTCACAAGCGGCGGAACTCTGCGGTCTGAAGGTGGGCACTCCGGTGGTCGTTGGAGGAGGCGACGTGCAGCTTGGTTGCCTGGGGTTAGGCGTTGTGCGTCCGGCACAAACCGCGGTTCTTGGCGGCACATTCTGGCAGCAAGTTGTAAATTTAGCCGCGCCGGTGACAGACCCAGAAATGAACGTGCGCGTTAATCCTCATGTTATTCCTGGCATGGTACAAGCTGAATCTATAAGCTTTTTTACCGGACTCACCATGCGCTGGTTCCGCGATGCTTTCTGTGCCGAAGAAAAACTGATTGCCGAACGTTTAGGCATCGACACCTATACGCTGCTGGAAGAGATGGCCAGTCGGGTGCCGCCTGGGTCGTGGGGCGTAATGCCGATCTTCTCCGACAGAATGCGCTTTAAAACCTGGTATCACGCTGCGCCTTCCTTTATTAATTTGTCCATTGACCCGGATAAATGTAACAAAGCGACATTGTTCCGTGCGCTGGAAGAAAATGCGGCGATTGTATCAGCGTGTAACTTGCAGCAAATTGCTGATTTTTCGAATATTCATCCTTCATCGTTAGTCTTTGCAGGCGGAGGTTCAAAAGGGAAATTATGGAGTCAAATTCTCGCTGATGTCTCGGGATTACCCGTCAATATTCCGGTGGTCAAAGAAGCCACTGCATTAGGATGTGCCATTGCAGCTGGCGTCGGTGCCGGAATTTTTTCATCAATGGCAGAAACCGGAGAACGCCTGGTTCGCTGGGAACGGACGCACACACCAGACCCGGAAAAGCATGAACTTTATCAGGATTCACGCGATAAGTGGCAGGCAGTTTATCAGGATCAGCTGGGGCTGGTTGATCATGGACTGACGACGTCGTTATGGAAAGCGCCTGGGTTATAGTTTCATTGACAGCCACATCATGATGACCGTGGCTGTTAGTTTTTGAGTATAGTTATTCTTATTTCCCTTCTTTTAGAACTGGCTTGTTAAATGCCAGCTTGCAGATTCATCCTTCCATCACCAGTAATATATTCAAGGGGAAATTGCTATTTTTCTTAAAACATTAAGCATAACCCTTATTTTATAACGAATATTCCTAAAGACACTAATGGATGCAAAAGGGGTTTAATAAACTTCGATTTTTAGCAATTAGTGCTATTCTTTGTTAAATATGATGATGATAATTTTCCTATTGAAAGAAACAGTTTTCTTATTAAGCAACAATAACTCATAGTTCATTTTTAAATAAAATAAGAACTATGCAATTTTTAATCTATCAATTCGAAAGCATTAGCAAATTAGCCAAATTGACACCTTCCCACCTCCAACCAACACTCAATACAGACCTCTGACAATTTAATAAGTTTCATTTTTAATGTCTGGCGACTCATCTCTTTCGTGGCTGTATTGTTTGTATATGGAGCGTTTATATGAATAGAATCTATCGTGTGATATGGAATTGCACTCTACAGGTATTTCAGGCCTGCTCGGAATTAACTCGCAGGGTAGGTAAAACATCAACGGTTAATTTGCGTAAATCCTCTGGACTGACAACGAAATTCAGTAGATTGACGCTGGGTGTTTTGCTGGCACTAAGCGGTTCAGTGTCTGGTGCGAGTCTGGAAGTTGATAATGGTCAGATTACCAATATTGATACTGATGTTGCTTATGACGCCTACCTGGTTGGCTGGTATGGCACTGGAGTGCTTAATATTTTGGCTGGCGGTAATGCCTCCTTAACCACTATTACTACCAGCGTCATTGGTGGTAATGAGAACTCGAAGGGCACCGTTAATGTTCTGGGTGGCACCTGGCGATTGTATGATAGCGGAAATAATGCAAGGCCTTTAAATGTGGGCCAATCCGGAGCGGGGACGCTGAATATTAAACAGAAGGGGCACGTTGATGGAGGCTATTTAAGATTAGGTACTCAAGCTGCAGGCGCCGGGACGGTTAATGTTGAGGGAGAGGACTCGGTTCTGACGACCGAATTATTCGAAATAGGGAGTTACGGTACGGGCTCATTAAATATTACGGATAAGGGTTATGTCACGAGTTCAATAGTCGCCATTTTAGGATATCAAGCGAACAGTAATGGTAAGGTTGTCGTTGAAAAGGGTGGCGAGTGGCTAATAAAAAATAATGATTCCTCAATTGAATTTCAAATTGGTAATCAAGGAACTGGGGAGGCGACTATTCGCGAGGGTGGGCTGATTACGGCTGAAAATACGATTATCGGTGGCAATGCCACCGGTATCGGAACCCTGAATGTGGAGGATCAAGACTCTGTCATCACGGTACGCAGACTCTATAATGGATATTTCGGTAATGGCACAGTCAATATTTCCAATAATGGACTGATTAATAACAAAGAATATTCATTGGTGGGCGTTCAGGACGGTTCCCACGGTGTCGTCAACGTGACCGATAAAGGGCATTGGAATTTCCTCGGAACGGGCGAAGCTTTCCGCTATATCTATATCGGTGATGCTGGCGACGGTGAACTTAATGTCTCGAGTGAAGGCAAAGTAGATTCGGGAATTATCACTGCGGGAATGAAAGAAACAGGCACAGGCAACATTACTGTTAAGGATAAGAACTCCGTTATCACTAATCTCGGAACTAATCTTGGTTATGACGGCCACGGCGAAATGAATATCAGTAATGAGGGGCTTGTTGTCAGCAACGGAGGAAGCTCTCTCGGTTATGGAGAAACCGGCGTCGGGAAGGTTAGCATCACCACGGGGGGGATATGGGAGGTCAATAAGAATGTCTATACCACCATTGGTGTTGCGGGCGTCGGAAACCTCAATATTAGCGATGGCGGTAAGTTTGTATCGGAAAATATTACTTTTTTGGGCGATAAAGCAAGCGGTATCGGCACTCTGAACCTGATGGATGCGACATCATCGTTCGATACTGTGGGTATCAATGTCGGTAATTTTGGTAGCGGTATCGTAAATGTCAGTAATGGTGCCACCCTTAATTCAACGGGCTATGGATTTATCGGAGGAAATGCCTCCGGTAAGGGGATAGTTAATATTTCAACGGATAGTCTTTGGAATTTAAAGACGTCTTCTACTAACGCCCAATTGCTACAGGTCGGTGTATTAGGCACGGGTGAACTGAATATTACCACCGGAGGTATAGTTAAAGCGCGTGATACACAGATAGCTCTCAATGACAAAAGTAAGGGCGACGTGAGGGTGGATGGGCAGAACTCTCTTCTTGAAACATTCAATATGTACGTAGGGACATCTGGTACGGGTACGTTAACCCTGACGAATAGCGGCACGCTGAATGTCGAAGGTGGAGAAGTTTACTTAGGTGTTTTTGAACCTGCTGTAGGAACGCTAAACATTGGTGCAGCTCACGGTGAGGCGGCGGCAGATGCCGGATTTATCACCAACGCGACGAAAGTAGAGTTTGGCTCTGGCGAAGGTGTTTTTGTCTTTAATCATACTAATAACAGTGATGCCGGCTACCAGGTCGATATGCTGATTACAGGTGACGATAAAGACGGAAAAGTGATCCATGATGCAGGCCATACGGTGTTCAATGCAGGGAATACTTATAGCGGTAAAACGCTGGTCAATGACGGCCTCCTGACCATTGCGTCTCATACGGCAGATGGGGTAACGGGCATGGGGTCGAGTGAAGTAACCATTGCAAACCCCGGTACGCTCGACATTCTCGCATCAACGAACAGTGCAGGAGATTACACGCTGACCAATGCGCTCAAAGGCGATGGCTTGATGCGAGTGCAGCTGTCATCCTCCGACAAGATGTTTGGCTTTACCCATGCAACAGGGACTGAATTCGCCGGTGTTGCCCAACTGAAAGACAGTACCTTCACTCTGGAACGCGACAACACCGCTGCGCTTACTCACGCGATGTTGCAGTCTGACAGTGAAAATACCACATCGGTAAAAGTTGGAGAGCAATCCATTGGTGGACTGGCCATGAATGGAGGTACCCTCATTTTCGATACGGATATTCCTGCTGCGACGCTCGCTGAGGGATATATCAGCGTCGATACGCTGGTTGTCGGCGCGGGTGACTACACCTGGAAAGGCCGTAACTATCAGGTAAACGGGACGGGCGACGTGCTTATCGACGTGCCTAAACCGTGGAATGATCCCATGGCGAATAACCCTCTGACGACGCTCAATTTGCTGGAACACGACGATAGCCATGTCGGCGTTCAACTGGTGAAGGCGCAAACGGTTATTGGGTCGGGTGGCTCATTAACGTTACGTGATTTACAGGGCGACGAGGTGGAAGCGGACAAAACGTTACACATTGCGCAAAACGGAACGGTGGTCGCCGAGGGTGATTATGGATTCCGCCTCACGACCGCACCAGGTGATGGTTTGTACGTTAACTATGGGCTGAAAGCGCTGAACATCCATGGTGGGCAAAAGCTGACGTTAGCCGAACATGGCGGAGCCTATGGCGCAACGGCCGATATGTCGGCAAAAATCGGTGGTGAAGGGGATCTGGCAATCAATACGGTGCGACAGGTTTCGCTTTCCAACGGTCAGAACGACTATCAGGGGGCAACCTACGTTCAGATGGGTACATTACGTACCGATGCGGATGGCGCGCTGGGCAACACCCGGGAACTGAACATCAGCAACGCAGCCATCGTCGATCTTAATGGATCGACGCAGACGGTAGAGACATTCACCGGGCAGATGGGTTCGACTGTTTTGTTCAAAGAAGGGTCGCTGACGGTAAATAAAGGTGGGATCAGTCAGGGTGAACTGACAGGTGGCGGAAACCTGAATGTTACAGGGGGAACGCTGGCTATCGAGGGGCTTAATGCACGCTACAATGCGTTAACCAGCGTTAGCCCAAATGCGGAAGTCAGCCTCGATAATACGCAGGGGTTAGGCAGAGGAAATATTGCCAATGACGGTCTGTTAACGCTAAAAAACGTGACTGGCGAACTGCGTAATAGCATAAGCGGGAAGGGTATCGTGAGCGCAACCGCCAGGACAGATGTAGAGCTGGATGGCGATAATAGCCGCTTTGTGGGGCAATTCAACATTGATACAGGCAGCGCGCTCAGCGTCAACGAGCAGAAAAACCTGGGTGATGCTTCCGTTATCAATAATGGCCTGCTCACCATCTCCACTGAGCGTAGCTGGGCGATGACGCACAGTATCAGCGGTAGCGGTGATTTGACAAAACTGGGTACCGGGATCCTGACTCTTAACAACGATTCCTCGGCGTATCAGGGTACGACGGATATCGTGGGGGGGGAAATTGCTTTCGGTTCCGACTCTGCCATTAATACGGCAAGTCAACACATTAATATCCATAACAGCGGTGTGATGTCGGGAAATGTCACCACTGCAGGTGATGTGAACGTTATGTCTGGGGGGACACTGCGTGTCGCTAAAACCACAATCGGCGGCAACCTGGAGAATGGCGGCACGGTTCAAATGAACAGTGAAGGAGGAAAACCGGGGAATGTACTGACCGTTAACGGCAACTATACCGGAAACAATGGCCTGATGACGTTCAACGCGACGCTGGGCGGCGATAATTCACCCACCGATAAGATGAACGTGAAAGGCGATACCCAAGGGAACACTCGCGTTCGGGTTGATAACATTGGCGGCGTCGGTGCGCAAACGGTCAACGGTATTGAACTCATTGAGGTTGGCGGTAATTCTGCAGGTAACTTCGCGCTGACCACCGGAACTGTCGAAGCTGGGGCTTACGTCTACACGCTGGCTAAAGGGAATGGGAATGACGAGAAAAACTGGTATCTGACCAGTAAATGGGACGGCGTAACGCCAGCGGATACACCCGATCCCATCAATAATCCCCCTGTTGTGGATCCGGAAGGCCCATCAGTTTATCGCCCGGAGGCCGGAAGCTATATCAGCAACATTGCCGCAGCCAACTCGCTGTTTAGCCATCGCTTACACGACCGTCTGGGTGAGCCGCAGTATACAGATTCACGGCTTTCTCAGGGTTCAGCAAGCAGTATGTGGATGCGTCATGTCGGGGGGCACGAACGTTCCAGTGCCGGAGACGGCCAGCTAAATACTCAGGCTAACCGCTATGTATTGCAGCTAGGAGGCGATTTGGCGCAGTGGAGTAGCAACGCGCAGGATCGCTGGCATCTTGGCGTGATGGCAGGCTACGCCAATCAGCACAGTAATACTCAGAGTAATCGTGTGGGTTATAAATCGGATGGGCGCATCAGCGGTTACAGCGCTGGGCTGTACGCGACCTGGTATCAGAACGATGCGAATAAGACCGGCGCTTATGTTGACAGCTGGGCGCTGTATAACTGGTTTGATAACAGCGTCAGTTCCGATAACCGTTCTGCTGACGACTATGATTCTCGCGGTGTGACGGCCTCTGTTGAGGGTGGGTATACCTTTGAAGCGGGAACATTTAGCGGCAGCGAAGGGACGCTGAATACCTGGTACGTCCAGCCACAGGCGCAAATCACCTGGATGGGTGTGAAAGATTCTGACCATACCCGGAAAGACGGAACACGGATTGAAACGGAAGGTGACGGAAACGTGCAAACGCGACTTGGGGTGAAAACCTACCTGAACAGCCATCACCAGCGTGACGATGGTAAACAGCGTGAGTTCCAGCCTTACATTGAAGCGAACTGGATCAACAATAGCAAAGTCTACGCCGTGAAGATGAATGGTCAAACCGTAAGCCGTGATGGTGCGCGTAATCTCGGTGAAGTACGTACCGGGGTTGAGGCGAAAGTAAATAACAACCTTAGCCTGTGGGGGAATGTCGGTGTGCAACTAGGTGATAAAGGCTATAGCGATACTCAGGGCATGCTGGGAGTGAAATATAGCTGGTAAACAGTATAAGCCGCATGTCGAGATGGCATGCGGCTTAATATTGCCAACTTCAAACGGCGCATCAGCGCCTTTTTTAAATCCTCCTTTTTATCCGCGATCGCGGATATCGCAGCGTTTATCCCGTAGAGCGGATAAAATGTGTTTACAGATTGACTTTATCCTCACTAAAGGATAAAACTGATAATATCCCCTTAAGCGGATAAATTTGCTGTGGACGTATGACATGATGAGCTTTCAGAAGATCTATAGCCCAACGCAATTAGCGAATGCAATGAAACTGGTTCGCCAGCAAAATGGCTGGACGCAGAGCGAGCTGGCGAAAAAAATCGGCATTAAGCAGGCGACGATTTCCAATTTCGAAAACAACCCTGACAATACCTCGCTCACGACATTTTTTAAGATTTTACAGTCGCTTGAACTCTCAATGACGCTATGCGACACGAAAAATGCCTCGCCAGGATCAACAGAACAGCAAGATCTGGAGTGGTAATGCCCAAACTAGTCACTTGGATGAACAACCAGCGGGTAGGCGAGTTAACGAAGTTAGCCAACGGCGCGCACACCTTTAAGTATGCACCGGAGTGGTTAGCCAGCCGTTATGCCAGACCGTTGTCACTTTCGCTGCCATTGCAGAGGGGGAATATCACCTCTGATGCCGTATTTAACTTCTTCGATAACTTGTTACCCGATAGCCCGATTGTACGTGACCGGATCGTTAAACGTTATCATGCCAAATCCAGACAACCGTTTGATTTATTGTCAGAAATAGGGCGAGACAGCGTTGGTGCCGTGACGTTAATACCCGAAGACGAAACCGTAACGCGTCCGATAATGGCATGGGAAAAGCTTACTGAAGCCAGACTTGAAGAAGTATTAACGGCTTATAAAGCAGATATCCCGCTAGGCATGATTAGAGAAGAAAATGACTTTCGCATCTCGGTTGCTGGCGCACAGGAGAAGACAGCGCTGCTCAGAATAGGCAATGACTGGTGCATTCCGAAAGGAATAACGCCGACGACGCACATCATTAAATTACCGATTGGGGAAATCAGGCAGCCCAATGCGACGCTCGATCTCAGCCAAAGCGTTGATAATGAGTATTACTGTCTGCTGCTGGCGAAAGAACTTGGGTTGAATGTTCCGGACGCAGAAATCATTAAAGCGGGAAATGTGCGCGCGTTAGCGGTCGAACGTTTTGACAGGCGTTGGAATGCTGAGCGAACGGTTTTACTTCGCTTGCCACAGGAGGATATGTGTCAGACATTCGGTTTACCTTCATCGGTGAAATATGAATCAGATGGAGGCCCAGGCATCGCGCGAATCATGGCTTTTTTGATGGGGTCCAGCGAGGCGCTGAAAGATCGCTATGATTTTATGAAATTCCAGGTCTTTCAGTGGTTGATTGGCGCAACGGATGGCCATGCAAAAAACTTCTCCGTATTTATTCAGGCTGGCGGCAGTTATCGACTCACGCCATTTTACGACATCATTTCAGCATTTCCGGTATTGGGTGGCGCGGGAATACACATCAGCGATCTCAAACTGGCAATGGGGCTTAACGCATCCAAAGGCAAAAAAACGGCAATCGATAAAATTTATCCGCGACATTTTTTGGCGACAGCAAAGGTGCTGAGATTCCCGGAAGTGCAGATGCATGAAATCCTGAGTGACTTTGCCAGAATGATTCCGGCAGCACTGGATAACGTGAAGACTTCATTACCGACAGATTTTCCAGAGAACGTGGTGACGGCAGTTGAAACCAATGTGTTGAGGTTGCACGGTCGGTTAAGCCGAGAATACGGTAGTAAGTGAGATATGGGGTTTGGTCGTTGTTAATGAGCAGGACAATCATGACCGCCAACGACTAGATTCTCCCTTGGTTTCTGTTGGTGCGCATAATGTATATTATGTTAAATCGCATCTGAGTGATACGAAGTGATTTTCCGGTAGTCGTTATTCGTTCAGGGTTCCAGAACTTAAGCCTCTCCTCTTTCATAATTGGCCTGTGCATGACGGATATAGGCTGGCTGGTATGCAGATTTGCCGTTTGCCGCATCTTCCCAGCGTTGAAGACTCAAGCTGGTAAACCGCGTGCAAATGAGCACGCCCTCTTTCCATCAACACTTCAGGCAGCTTGCGGGAATGAGTCCACTCCGGTATCAGAAATGGCTACGTCTCAATGAAGTCAGGCGAACGATGCTGAATGAACATTACGATGTCACCACAGCAGCCTATGCTGTCGGTTACGAAAGCTTATCCCATTTCAGCCGGGAATATTTGCGGATGTTTGGAGAGTCACCTAAGAGAGATATTACCAGGTTAAGAAAGTCTGTCGGTCAGCTTTAATAAACCCTGCACTTATCTGTTTAGAGCAATTCGGTGTTAGTTACATCAGGCAAACATTAACTATAGCTAATGATTTATAGCCATATAAACCATTAGTAGCCCTTGACCTTTCCTGACACTTCCCTTGTTCGCAATAATATTCTGTTTAGTCACGGTTTATAAATAACATGCATAATGAAATCGTCATGTTATTTAGCGACATAAAATGTTTTTGCAAATACTCTCTTCAACAAGTGCAGCAATAAACTTGTTGTGATTAGGTGTCCTTGTGATTTAAAGATATCATCGTTCTTCGTGAAATGTAATAACCCTGGAAACTATATTCTCAGGGCAACAACCAATCAAGAATGATTCTTGTTTTATAAGCAATAACAGAATGACTTAATTGTTAACTCTCTTTATTCAGCTACTTAAATATAAATTTTGGAGAATTATGAAACTCAAACATGTTGGTATGATTGTCGTTTCTGTGTTGGCGATGTCGTCTGCTGCGGTAAGCGCAGCCGAGGGTGATGAATCAGTAACGACCACTGTTAATGGCGGTGTTATTCATTTTAAAGGTGAAGTGGTAAATGCCGCTTGTGCGATTGATTCCGAATCAATGAACCAAACGGTTGAGCTGGGTCAGGTTCGTTCTTCTCGCCTGGCTAAAGCGGGTGACCTCAGCTCCGCCGTTGGCTTCAATATCAAGCTGAATGATTGTGATACCAATGTTTCCAGTAATGCAGCTGTTGCATTCCTGGGTACTACTGTCACCAGTAATGACGATACGTTAGCGCTGCAGAGTTCAGCGGCAGGCTCTGCCCAAAATGTCGGTATCCAAATTTTGGACCGTACGGGTGAGGTATTAATACTTGATGGTGCCACTTTTAGCGCTAAAACTGACTTGATTGATGGCACGAATATACTGCCGTTCCAGGCTCGTTATATTGCACTCGGGCAGTCCGTAGCTGGTACTGCAAACGCAGATGCGACCTTCAAAGTTCAATATCTATAATTCAATCTTAAGGTGGCTATACGTCATCTGAAATTGAAACAGGGTGTGTGTGGCATGGCTACGCACACCCGAGCAATTCACCAATGTGAATCTCATTATTAATGAGGAGTGGTTTGTATTTGGAGCGCTATGAAAAATCACATAATATCTAAACTATCAATAAACAACAGTAGTTAAACTTACTGTTATTTAAAATATTTACTTTGTAGCAAGGTTTTCCTATTAAAAGAGAACCAACCTTTATTACAAACGCATTAAGTCTGGAAACCCGGCGACTCGCCAATGTATTAGCAACATTTACCGATTGTCTGATGTAACGGTTTTCCCGCTTATCCTCTTAACACATGGAGAATGCATCAGATGCAAACTACGCGTACCCCCTACTCTATTTCCTTTATGGCGACAGTGTTACTTTTATTGCTCTTTGCTTGCCATAGCACCGTTGCCAACGCAGCTGTCGCACTGGGTGCGACTCGGGTAATTTATCCGGCAAACCAGAAACAGGTTTTATTGCCTGTCACGAATAATGATCCTGCCAGTGTCTATCTCATTCAGTCATGGATAGAAAATGCAGGTGACCAAAAAGACACCCAGTTTGTCATTACCCCACCGCTTTTTTCCATGCAAGGTAAAAAAGAGAATACGCTGCGGATAATCAACGCCACTAATCATCAGTTACCAGGCGACCGTGAAAGCCTGTTCTGGGTGAATGTTAAAGCTATTCCTGCTATGGAAAAAGACCAGAAGAATGAGAATACATTACAGCTGGCAATTATTAGCCGCATAAAAATGTTTTATCGCCCCACGAACCTGGCAATGGCACCTGAAGAAGCGCCTGCAATGCTTCGGTTTCGTCGCAGCGGTAGCAAACTCACTCTTATTAATCCAACGCCCTACTTCATTACCGTAACAAATATGAAAGCAGGAAATAGCAATCTCCCAAACACCATGGTGCCGCCAAAAGGCGAAGTATCGGTGGATATCCCGCATGCTGCAACCGGGGATATCAGTTTTCAGACGATCAATGATTACGGCGCATTAACTCCGCGTATTAAGGCAACCATGCAGTAAGCCAGTGACCTAATTAATAATAAACTCAATCGGAATTAATAATGACAGCCTTTCGTGCCGCATTTAAGGCATATCGTATGCATCAGGTGTTACTACTGCCTCGCTTTGCACGGCTTACCATTGCCCTTAGCTTAGCAACTGCGGTATTTCCCGTTGACGCAGAGTATTATTTTAATCCACGGTTTTTAAGCAATGATCTTGCTGAATCTGTCGATTTATCCGCCTTTACTAAGGGACGCGAGGCACCACCTGGTACATATCGGGTCGACATTTATTTGAACGACGAATTTATGTTTTCAGTGCCAGTCGCCAAAGTTACTGGAACACGTCACGCAGCGACCAGCAAATATCATTTGGATTAAATGTGCCGTTTGGTGATATTACGACTTCGCTGAATTACAGCTATTCCAATAATATATGGCAAAACGATCGGGATCATTTACTCGCTTTTACGCTTAATGTTCCCTTAAGTCATTGGATGCGTACAGACAGTCAGTCGGCATTTCGTAATTCAAACGCCAGTTACAGTATGTCAAACGATTTGAAAGGCGGCATGACCAATCTATCGGGGGTTTATGGCACTCTGCTGCCGGATAATAACCTGAATTATAGCGTTCAGGTCGGTAACACCCACGGAGGTAATACATCGTCTGGCACCAGTGGTTACAGTTCTCTTAATTATCGTGGAGCTTACGGTAATACTAATGTCGGTTACAGTCGGAGTGGTGACAGCAGCCAGATTTATTACGGAATGAGTGGTGGGATTATTGCTCATGCTGATGGCATCACCTTTGGACAGCCGCTGGGCGACACAATGGTTCTGGTTAAGGCTCCTGGCGCTGATAATGTCAAAATAGAGAACCAGACCGGAATTCATACCGACTGGCGTGGCTATGCCATATTACCATTTGCGACAGAATATAGAGAAAATCGTGTCGCTCTTAACGCGAATTCCCTTGCAGATAATGTTGAACTGGATGAAACCGTGGTCACTGTCATCCCAACTCACGGTGCTATTGCCAGAGCAACATTTAATGCACAAATCGGCGGGAAAGTATTAATGACGTTGAAGTACGGTAATAAAAGCGTTCCATTCGGTGCAATTGTCACTCACGGAGAGAATAAAAATGGCAGCATTGTCGCGGAAAATGGTCAGGTTTATCTGACTGGACTTCCACAGTCAGGGAAATTACAGGTTTCATGGGGCAATGATAAAAACTCAAACTGTATTGTCGATTACAAGCTTCCTGAAGTCTCTCCTGGAACCTTGCTGAACCAGCAGACAGCAATCTGTCGCTAAGGAACAATAGATTATGAAATACAATAACTTTATTTTCCTCGGTTTATGTCTGGGGTTAACCACCTATTCTGCTTTATCCGCAGATAGCGTTATTAAAATTAGCGGGCGCGTCCTCGATTATGGCTGCACAGTCTCATCGGATTCGCTTAATTTTACCGTAGATCTCCAAAAAAACAGTGCCAGACAATTTCCAACGACCGGTAGCACAAGTCCAGCCGTCCCTTTTCAGATTACGTTAAGTGAATGCAGCAAAGGGACAACGGGGGTTCGGGTTGCATTTAACGGTATTGAGGATGCAGAAAATAATACTCTGTTGAAACTGGATGAGGGAAGCAATACGGCCTCCGGTTTAGGTATAGAAATACTGGACGGAAATATGCGTCCGGTGAAACTGAATGACCTTCATGCCGGGATGCAGTGGATCCCACTGGTACCAGAACAGAACAATATTTTGCCTTACTCCGCTCGTCTGAAGTCAACTCAGAAGTCCGTCAATCCGGGACTGGTGAGGGCTTCGGCAACCTTTACCCTTGAATTTCAATAATCAGAGTCAGATATGAAAAGACTTCACAAGAGGTTCCTGTTAGCTACGTTTTGCGCGTTATTCACAGCAACTCTCCAGGCTGCCGATGTCACTATCACTGTTAATGGTCGGGTAGTCGCTAAACCCTGCACTATTCAAACCAAAGAAGCTAACGTTAATCTCGGGGATCTTTATACGCGCAATCTGCAACAACCTGGTTCTGCATCTAGCTGGCACAATATTACTTTGTCATTAACCGATTGTCCGGCTGAAACAAGTGCAGTGACGGCAATCGTGACAGGTTCAACTGACAATACGGGTTATTACAAAAATGAAGGTACTGCCGAAAATATTCAGATAGAGCTTAGGGATGACCAGGATGCGACGTTAAAAAATGGCGATAGCAAAACGGTTATTGTTGATGAGATCACTCGTAATGCACAGTTTCCACTTAAGGCAAGAGCTATCACGGTGAATGGAAACGCAAGCCAGGGAACGATCGAGGCGCTAATCAATGTGATCTACACCTGGCAATAACGTCGATTCGATTTTCTTAGCCTTCTTTTTAAATCAATTTTTTAACCTTAGGATATATCATGGGTAAAACAATCAGTATAAAGGTCCTGTTCGGTATTTATCTTCTATTAATGGCAGGCAAAGTTTTTGCCTTCAGTTGTAATGTCGATGGCGGGTCAAGTATTGGAGCAGGTACAACCTCTGTTTATGTTAATCTCGACCCTGTAATACAACCGGGACAGAATCTGGTTGTAGACTTGTCTCAGCATATAAGTTGCTGGAATGATTACGGCGGCTGGTACGACACTGATCATATAAACCTGGTACAAGGCTCAGCTTTCGCAGGCTCCCTACAGTCATATAAAGGATCGCTGTACTGGAATAGTGTGACCTACCCCTTCCCGTTGACGACAAATACCAACGTATTGGATATTGGTGATAAGACACCGATGCCATTACCGTTAAAACTCTATATTACCCCAGTCGGGGCGGCCGGTGGAGTTGTCATAAAAGCCGGGGAAGTTATTGCCCGTATTCATATGTATAAAATTGCCACGTTAGGAAGCGGAAACCCGCGTAATTTTACGTGGAATATTATTTCAAATAACAGTGTTGTTATGCCAACAGGCGGCTGCACTGTTGATAGTCGTAATGTCACCGTGAATCTCCCGGACTTTCCTGGAAGCGCAGAAATCCCCCTTGGCGTATATTGCTCAAGTGAACAAAAGCTCTCATTTTATCTTTCGGGTGCCACCACTGACAGTGCCCGACAAGTGTTTGCTAACACAGCACCAGATGCAACAAAAGCATCGGGAGTGGGTGTCTCTCTGATGCGTAATGGAAAAATACTGGCTACGGGAGAAAATGTCTCCCTGGGGACAGTAAATAAAAGCAAAGTACCTCTGGGTTTAAGCGCAACCTATGGACAAACAGGGAACAAAGTTTCAGCCGGAACCATCCAGTCAGTCATTGGTGTCACTTTTATCTATGAATAATTGTGATTTTGACATTGGTCTATGCGCTCCATTCACGAAAATTGCGCGGATAATTATTTTGTGAAGGCTATTATCCTACACCTGTAAGAAAATCCGCGCACAATTGAAGCCAGAGTCTTATTTTTTATATTGAAAAATATGTTAATTTAAACACTATGAGAGATGATGCTTACCTTATCGTATTTAATCTATTGTTTAACGATAATAGATTAAAAATAGAAAGAGAGTAGTCCCCTACTCTTATATATCCATGTTGGCGATAATCCCTTTGTATGTACTGTGCATCATCGCTATTACAAATCCTAATAATTCATTTCCACACAGGATAAGTAGATGAAGAAGAAAATTGAATCCTACCAGGGTGCTGCCGGTGGTTGGGGTGCTGTTAAATCCGTAGCGAATGCAGTACGTAAGCAGATGGATATACGCCAGGATGTTATTGCCATGTTTGACATGAATAAGCCAGAGGGCTTTGACTGTCCGGGTTGTGCATGGCCAGATCCTAAGCACAGTGCGTCATTCGACATTTGTGAAAACGGCGCAAAAGCAATCGCCTGGGAAGTCACGGATAAGCAGGTAAATGCCTCTTTCTTTGCTGAGAATACGGTTCAATCATTACTTACCTGGGGAGATCACGAGCTTGAGGCTGCGGGACGTCTCACTCAGCCTTTGAAATATGATACCGTCAGCGACTGTTACAAGCCATTAAGCTGGCAACAAGCTTTCGATGAAATTGGCGCACGCCTTCAAAGCTATAGTGATCCCAATCAGGTTGAATTCTATACTTCGGGCCGCACTTCCAATGAAGCTGCCTTTCTTTATCAGCTTTTTGCCCGTGAATACGGGAGCAATAACTTTCCCGACTGCTCCAACATGTGCCATGAACCGACAAGCGTGGGTTTGGCAGCGAGTATCGGTGTAGGTAAAGGGACCGTGTTGCTGGAAGACTTTGAGAAGTGCGATTTAGTCATTTGCATTGGGCATAACCCTGGTACAAACCACCCTCGCATGCTGACTTCGTTGCGCGCTTTAGTGAAACGGGGAGCGAAAATGATCGCCATCAATCCTCTACAGGAACGTGGCCTGGAGCGATTTACCGCACCGCAAAACCCGTTTGAAATGCTGACGAACTCTGAGACTCAGTTGGCCAGTGCCTACTACAACGTGCGCATTGGTGGCGATATGGCGTTGCTCAAGGGGATGATGCGCCTGTTAATTGAGCGCGATGATGCTGCAAGTGCCGCAGGTCGGCCCTCATTGCTTGATGACGAATTTATTCAAACGCATACCGTCGGCTTTGACGAGCTACGCCGTGACGTTCTCAATTCCGAGTGGAAAGATATCGAACGTATTTCTGGACTAAGTCAGACACAAATCGCCGAACTGGCTGACGCATATGCCGCTGCCGAACGCACCATTATCTGTTACGGAATGGGGATCACTCAGCACGAACATGGTACCCAGAATGTACAGCAACTGGTCAATCTGCTGTTGATGAAAGGTAACATTGGCAAGCCTGGTGCGGGTATCTGCCCACTACGTGGCCACTCTAATGTACAGGGTGACCGAACCGTCGGTATCACCGAGAAACCGTCTGCAGAGTTTCTGGCTCGCCTGGGTGAGCGCTATGGCTTCACACCACCTCAAGCACCTGGACATGCTGCAATTGCCAGCATGCAAGCAATATGTACAGGGCAGGCTCGAGCATTGATCTGCATGGGGGGCAACTTTGCACTGGCAATGCCAGATCGGGAAGCGAGCGCTGTACCGTTAACGCAATTAGATCTGGCGGTACACGTAGCCACTAAGCTTAACCGCTCTCATCTGCTGACCGCACGGCATAGCTATATTCTGCCGGTTCTGGGGCGTAGCGAGATTGACATGCAAAAAAGCGGTGCGCAGGCGGTAACCGTTGAGGATTCAATGTCGATGATTCATGCCTCGCGTGGCGTGTTAAAACCCGCCGGTGTAATGCTGAAATCAGAGTGTGCAGTGGTCGCGGGAATCGCGCAGGCAGCACTACCCCAGAGCGTGGTAGCCTGGGAGTATCTGGTGGAAGATTATGATCGCATTCGCAATGACATTGAAGCTGTGCTGCCAGAGTTCGCCGACTATAACCAACGCATCCGTCATCCCGGTGGTTTTCACCTGATAAATGCAGCCGCTGAAAGGCGCTGGATGACGTCGTCTGGTAAGGCTAATTTCATTACCAGCAAAGGGCTGTTAGAAGATCCCTCTTCAGCGTTTAACAGTAAGCTGGTCATGGCGACAGTACGCAGCCACGATCAGTACAACACGACGATTTATGGTATGGATGATCGCTATCGGGGGGTATTCGGTCAACGAGATGTGGTCTTTATGAGTGCTAAACAAGCTAAAATTTGCCGTGTAAAAAACGGCGAAAGAGTTAATCTTATTGCGCTTACGCCAGACGGTAAGCGCAGCTCACGCCGCATGGATAGATTAAAAGTGGTCATTTACCCTATGGCTGACCGCTCACTGGTGACCTATTTTCCAGAATCGAATCACATGCTAACACTTGATAACCACGATCCATTAAGTGGCATTCCTGGCTATAAAAGTATTCCGGTTGAATTAGAACCATCAAATTAATGCCTCTTCTCATTTCTTCTGCTGTCATCCGCACAGCAGAAGAATTCCTCATTGACTATTATCGCGCAATTTGCTCACATGGATTAAATTAAACTACATACTATAAGATATAAACTTCTGCCTACAGCTGTAAGAAACTCCGCTCAGTACTGAAGCACCAGTCCTATTTCCTCTTTTCTCCAGCCTGTTATATTAAGCATACTGATTAGCGATTTTTAACGTTATCCGCTAAATAAATATATTTGAAATGCATGCGACCACAGTGAAAAATAAAATCACGCAACGAGACAACTATAAAGAGATCATGTCTGTAATTGTGGTTGTCTTATTACTGACCCTTACGTTGATAGCCATTTTTTCGGCAATTGATCAGCTGGGTATTTCAGAAATGGGTCGCATTGCAAGAGATCTTACACATTTCATTATCAATAGTTTGCGAGACTGAAAATAAACAGCAAATTATAAACATGAAATGTTAAAAAAGTATCGATAAAAAACTTTATTGTTTTAAGGAGATAAAATGTCGCTCGTTTGTTCTGTTATATTTATTCATCATGCCTTCAACGCTAACATTTTAGATAAAGATTACGCCTTCTCTGACGGCGAGATCCTGATGGTAGATAACGCTGTTCGTACGTATTTTGAACCTTATGAGCGGCATTTTAAAGAAATCGGATTTAATGAAAATACCATTAAAAAATATCTACAATGCACTAACATCCAGACAGTGACGATGCCTGTTCCTGCGAAGTTTTTACGTGCTTCTAATGTACCGACTGGATTGCTTAATGAAATGATTGCTTATCTCAACTCGGAAGAACGCAATCATCATAATTTTTCAGAACTTTTGCTTTTTTCTTGTCTGTCTATTTTTGCCACATGCAAAGGTTTCATTACACTATTAACTAACGGTGTGCTATCCGTTTCCGGGAAAGTGAGAAATATTGTCAACATGAAGCTGGCGCACCCATGGAAGCTGAAAGATATTTGTGACTGCCTGTACATCAGTGAAAGCCTGTTGAAGAAAAAACTAAAGCAAGAGCAAACGACATTCTCACAGATTCTATTAGATGCCAGAATGCAGCACGCAAAAAATTTGATACGCGTAGAAGGTTCAGTCAATAAAATTGCCGAACAATGTGGTTATGCCAGTACATCTTATTTTATTTATGCGTTCCGCAAACATTTCGGCAACAGTCCGAAGAGAGTTTCTAAGGAGTACCGTTGTCAAAGGCACACGGGTATGAATACGGGCAACACGATGAATGCTTTAGCTATTTGATTATTTGCTAACGAGTAGTCAACCACACACGCTACGTAAGAATTAAATGGGGCAGCCATTCACTGCCCCGCGTTGTTTTTAGGCGATATATTTATTGAAATAAATAAGTGACATCCATCACATATTTATGCACTTGCATAACCTGTTGCATGATTATTTATGATCTCAATTCGGCATTTTGTCAGCAAAAATACAATAATTTATTAAATATCAATAGATTAGTTGTTTATCGTCGAGAAATTACTTAGTAGAATAGAAAGTAATGTCAACGCTTTATGGACTGTTATTTCCCTTTTTTTAGCTAAATCTGCTATCTATATATGTGACTAACTTCACTTACATCCACTTATTTCTCTTCGTAAAATTACTTTGGAATTAAGTACAATAAGAAGAGGAACATTTATGAAGTCTGCATTAAAGAAAAGTGTCGTAAGTACCTCGATATCTTTGATACTGGCATCTGGTATGACTGCATTTGCTGCTCATGCGGCAGATGATGTAAAACTGAAAGCAACCAAAACAAACGTTGCTTTCTCAGACTTTACGCCGACTGAATACAGTACCAAAGGAAAGCCAAATATTATCGTACTGACCATGGATGATCTTGGTTATGGACAACTTCCTTTTGATAAGGGATCTTTTGACCCAAAAACAATGGAAAATCGTGAAGTTGTCGATACCTACAAAATAGGGATAGATAAAGCCATTGAAGCTGCGCAAAAATCAACGCCGACGCTCCTTTCATTAATGGATGAAGGCGTACGTTTTACTAACGGCTATGTGGCACACGGTGTTTCCGGCCCCTCCCGTGCCGCAATAATGACCGGTCGAGCTCCCGCCCGCTTTGGTGTCTATTCCAATACCGATGCTCAGGATGGTATTCCGCTAACAGAAACTTTCTTGCCTGAATTATTCCAGAATCATGGTTATTACACTGCAGCAGTAGGTAAATGGCACTTGTCAAAAATCAGTAATGTGCCGGTACCGGAAGATAAACAAACACGTGACTATCATGACAACTTCACCACATTTTCTGCGGAAGAATGGCAACCGCAAAACCGTGGCTTTGATTACTTTATGGGATTCCACGCTGCAGGAACGGCATATTACAACTCCCCTTCACTGTTCAAAAATCGTGAACGTGTCCCCGCAAAAGGTTATATCAGCGATCAGTTAACCGATGAGGCAATTGGCGTTGTTGATCGTGCCAAAACACTTGACCAGCCCTTTATGCTTTACCTGGCTTATAATGCTCCGCACCTGCCAAATGATAATCCTGCACCGGAGCAATATCAGAAGCAATTTAATACCGGTAGTCAAACAGCAGATAACTACTACGCTTCCGTTTATTCTGTTGATCAGGGTGTAAAACGCATTCTCGAACAACTGAAGAAAAACGGACAGTATGACAATACAATTATTCTCTTTACCTCCGATAATGGTGCGGTTATCGATGGCCCTCTGCCGCTGAACGGGGCGCAAAAAGGCTATAAGAGTCAGACCTATCCTGGCGGTACTCACACCCCAATGTTTATGTGGTGGAAAGGAAAACTTCAACCCGGTAATTATGACAAGCTGATTTCCGCAATGGATTTCTACCCGACAGCTCTTGATGCAGCCGATATCAGCATTCCAAAAGACCTTAAGCTGGATGGCGTTTCCTTGCTGCCCTGGTTGCAAGATAAGAAACAAGGCGAGCCACATAAAAATCTGACCTGGATAACCTCTTATTCTCACTGGTTTGATGAGGAAAATATTCCATTCTGGGATAACTACCACAAATTTGTCCGTCATCAGTCAGACGATTACCCGCATAACCCCAACACTGAGGACTTAAGCCAATTCTCTTATACGGTGAGAAATAACGATTATTCGCTTGTCTATACAGTAGAAAACAATCAGTTAGGTCTATACAAACTGACGGATCTACAGCAAAAAGATAACCTTGCCGCCGCCAATCCGCAGGTCGTTAAAGAGATGCAAGGCGTGGTAAGAGAGTTTATCGACAGCAGCCAGCCACCGCTTAGCGAGGTAAATCAGGAGAAGTTTAACAATATCAAGAAAGCACTAAGCGAAGCGAAATAACTAAACCTTCATGCGGCGGAATTTTCCGCCGCCTTATTGAGCGAGATAGCGATGCACGTTACAGCCAAGCCCTCCAGTTTTCAATGTAATCTCAAATGTGATTACTGTTTTTACCTTGAAAAAGAGTCGCAGTTTACTCATGAAAAATGGATGGATGACAGCACTCTGAAAGAGTTCATCAAACAATATATCGCAGCGTCTGGCAATCAGGTCTATTTTACCTGGCAAGGCGGTGAACCCACTCTGGCTGGCCTGGATTTTTTCCGTAAAGTTATTCACTATCAACAACGCTATGCAGGCCAAAAACGTATTTTTAATGCATTACAAACGAATGGCATTTTATTGAATAATGAATGGTGTGCCTTTCTCAAAGAACATGAATTTCTGGTTGGTATCTCGATCGATGGCCCCCAGGAGTTACATGACCGTTACAGACGCAGTAATTCAGGTAACGGTACTTTTACAAAAGTGATAGCAGCCATCGAGCGTCTGAAATCATATCAAGTAGAGTTTAATACGTTAACCGTCATTAATAACGTTAATGTCCATTACCCTCTTGAGGTTTATCATTTTTTAAAATCTATCGGCAGTAAACATATGCAATTTATCGAATTGCTAGAAACCGGGACGCCGAATATTGATTTCAGTGGTCATAGTGAGAACACATTCCGTATCATTGATTTTTCTGTGCCTCCCACGGCTTATGGCAAGTTTATGTCAACCATTTTTATGCAATGGGTTAAAAACGATGTGGGTGAAATTTTCATCCGTCAGTTTGAAAGCTTTGTCAGCCGTTTTTTAGGGAATGGGCATACCAGTTGTATTTTCCAGGAGTCCTGCAAGGATAATCTGGTTGTTGAAAGTAATGGAGACATTTACGAATGCGACCATTTTGTCTATCCACAGTACAAAATTGGAAACATTAATAAATCTGAACTCAAAACGATGAACAGTGTACAACTGACAGCGCAAAAAAAACGGATTTCAGCGAAATGTCTGAAATGTGCATATAAACCTATCTGCAATGGCGGTTGTCCTAAGCATCGTATTACTAAAGTAAACAATGAGACTGTTTCTTATTTTTGCGAAGGTTATAAAATCCTTTTTTCAACCATGGTACCTTATATGAACGCCATGGTAGAGTTAGCTAAGAACAGAGTACCGCTTTATCACATTATGGATGTTGCAAAACAAATGGAAAATAATTAATAACACGCCCTCTTAGCTCCAGTCTTAGCCTCCGTCTTATGACCTTAACAAAGCACCCGACATAAATTCCTGTCGGGTGTGTCGTCATCATCATCTTCCCTTGCGAACATCCTGGCATACGTGGTATGCGTCAGGGCATTAGCAATACCCTTGATTATCAATAGCATAACCATAACCACTGAAAATTAAAAATTTCTATATATTTCATATTGTTAAATGATACTTAAATAAATTTCATCAGTAAATCATTGCCATAGATAATCATTGGATGGCACAATCAATTTTCGCTAATGATAACCATTCCCATTACGTTTTGTATGTTGATAGCAAAGTATCTCTGTCTGCTGAAGCCCTTTTGGCTGCGTAAGAATAATAAAACTTCAGTGTTGTTAATCATTATTATCCTCGCCATGATCCTTGGCGTGGTTAAAATTCAGGTCTGGTTAAACGACTGGAATAATGATTTTTTCAATGCGCTAAGCCAGAAAGAAACCGATAAGCTTTGGCAGCTTGTCCTTTGGTTCCCTGCCCTGCTGGGGATCTTTGTATTAATATCCGTAAACAAAACATGGTTAATTAAACTACTGACTATTCGCTGGCGCGAATGGTTAACAGATTACTACCTTAATCGCTGGTTTGCAGATAAAAACTACTACTTCACGCAGATCTACGGCGAGCATAAAAATACAGATAACCCTGACCAACGTATCGCTGAAGACATTCTCTTACTGATCAGCAAAACGCTCAGTCTTTCATTTGGCTTCATCCAGTCACTTAGCATGCTGATCACCTTTACCGTTATTCTTTGGCAAAGCGCGGGTACGCTCTCATTCACTGTTGGTGGAACAGAATGGAATATCCAGGGGTATATGGTCTATACCGTTGTGCTCATTGTGATCGGTGGAACTTTATTTACCCATAAGGTGGGTAAACGTATTCGTCCGCTTAATGTGGAAAAACAACGTAGCGAAGCGACATTTCGAACTAATCTTGTGCAGCATAATAAGCAGGCAGAACTGATTGCGCTAAGCAATGCTGAGTCTCTACAACGCCAGGAGTTGAGCGACAATTTTCATACCATTAAAGAGAACTGGCATCGTTTAATGAATCGTCAGCGGTGGCTTGATTACTGGCAGAATATTTATTCGCGTTCGCTTAGCGTTCTTCCCTACTTTCTGTTATTGCCGCAGTTTATTAGCGGACAGATCAATCTGGGCGGACTTATGAAATCGCGCCAGGCATTTATGCTGGTATCGAACAATTTAAGCTGGTTTATTTATAAATATGATGAAATTGCTGAACTGGCTGCGGTTATCGATCGCTTGTATGAGTTCCATCAACTCACCGAACAGCGCCCTACGAATAAGCCTAAAAATTGCCAACATGCGGTACAAGTGGCTGATGCGAGTATTCGTACGCCTGATAATAAGATCATATTAGAGAACTTGAACTTTCATGTTTCGCCAGGCAAATGGCTATTACTGAAAGGCTACTCTGGTGCGGGAAAAACCACACTGCTTAAAACATTATCCCACTGCTGGCCGTGGTTTAAAGGTAATATTTCTTCTCCTGCTGACAGTTGGTATGTGTCACAAACACCGTTAATCAAAACCGGCTTACTGAAAGAGATTATTTGTAAAGCACTTCCCCTGCCCGTAGACGATAAATCGTTTAGCGAAGTACTGCATCAGGTTGGTCTTGGGAAATTGGCTGCGCGTATTCATGACCACGATCGCTGGGGAGATATTCTTTCCAGCGGCGAAAAACAACGTATCGCCCTGGCACGATTAATTTTACGACGTCCGAAATGGATATTTCTTGACGAAACTACCTCTCATCTTGAGGAACAAGAGGCTATCCGCTTACTGCGTTTAGTGCGTGAAAAACTACCCACAAGCGGCGTCATTATGGTTACACATCAACCCGGTGTCTGGAACCTGGCCGATGATATTTGTGACATTAGCGCGGTTTTATAAAAACAATAAAAGCCCTGCTGTACGGAGATATAAATAAATGAAGCGAGTTCTTATTCCTGGCGTCATTTTATGTGGCGCTGATGTGGCGCAGGCCGTCGATGACAAAAACATGTACATGCATTTTTTTGAAGAGATGACGGTCTATGCTCCTGTCCCTGTACCCGTAAACGGCAACACGCATTACACCAGTGATAGCATCGAGCGTTTACCGACCGGGAATGGCAATATCAGCGATCTGCTGAGAACCAACCCTGCGGTACGCATGGATTCAACGCAAAGTACCTCGTTGAACCAGGGAGATATTCGCCCGGAGAAAATCTCTATTCACGGTGCGTCGCCCTACCAGAATGCCTATTTGATTGATGGTATTAGTGCCACTAATAACCTGAACCCAGCGAATGAGTCCGATGCCAGTAGTGCAACCAATATTAGCGGGATGTCACAGGGGTATTATCTTGATGTCAGCTTACTGGACAATGTGACGCTTTATGACAGTTTTGTGCCGGTTGAATTCGGTCGCTTCAATGGCGGGGTAATTGATGCAAAGATCAAACGCTTCAACGCTGATGATAGCAGCGTGAAACTGGGTTATCGCACTACGCGTTCGGACTGGTTAACATCGCATATCGATGAGAATAACAAGAGCGCATTTAATCAAGGCTCTTCAGGAAGTACTTATTACTCCCCAGATTTTAAAAAGAACTTTTATACCTTGTCGTTTAATCAGGAACTCGCTGATAACTTTGGCGTTACCGCCGGTTTATCGCGCCGCCAGTCTGATATCACCCGCGCGGATTATGTTTCGAATGACGGCATTGTCGCCGGTCGGGCACAGTATAAAAACGTTATCGATACTGCATTGAGCAAATTTACCTGGTTTGCCAGCGACCGCTTTACCCACGATTTAACCTTAAAATATACCGGCTCCAGCCGTGATTATAATACCAGCACCTTCCCGCAGTCTGATCGCGAAATGGGTAATAAATCCTATGGTCTGGCATGGGATATGGATACGCAGCTCGCATGGGCCAAACTACGTACCACCGTTGGTTGGGATCATATTAGTGATTATACCCGTCACGATCATGACATCTGGTACACCGAACTTTCATGTACATATGGTGATATTACAGGGCGTTGCACCCGTGGCGGATTAGGACACATTTCCCAGGCTGTAGATAATTACACCTTCAAAACACGCCTGGACTGGCAAAAATTCGCCGTGGGTAATGTTTCGCATCAACCCTACTTCGGTGCGGAATACATCTATTCCGATGCGTGGACTGAACGCCATAACCAGTCTGAATCCTATGTGATTAATGCTGCCGGAAAGAAAACTAACCATACCATTTACCATAAAGGTAAAGGCAGACTGGGAATTGACAACTACACACTGTATATGGCGGATCGCATTAGCTGGCGTAATGTGTCATTAATGCCCGGCGTGCGGTATGACTATGACAACTATCTGTCAAACCACAATATCTCCCCGCGCTTTATGACGGAATGGGATATTTTTGCTGATCAAACCTCAATGATTACAGCAGGTTATAACCGTTACTATGGCGGGAATATTCTTGATATGGGATTACGTGATATCCGCAATAGCTGGACGGAATCGGTATCAGGTAATAAAACCCTGACGCGTTATCAGGATTTGAAAACGCCTTATAACGATGAACTGGCAATGGGATTGCAGCAAAAAATCGGTAAGAACGTTATTGCGCGCGCAAACTATGTTTACCGTGAAGCGCATGATCAAATCAGCAAAAGCAGTCGTACCGACAGCGCGACTAAAACCACCATTACTGAATATAACAACGAGGGCAAAACCAAAACGCATTCGTTCAACCTCAGTTTTGAACTGGCCGAACCCCTGCATATCAGCCAGGTAGATATTAACCCGCAAATTGTCTTTAGCTATATCAAGAGCAAGGGCAACTTGTCGTTAAACAATGGTTATGAGGAGAGCAATACCGGTGATAACCAGGTGGTTTATAACGGTAATCTGGTCTCTTACGATAGCGTTCCAGTGGCAGATTTTAATAACCCATTAAAGATCTCCTTAAACATGGATTTCACGCATCAACCGAGCGGGTTGGTGTGGGCGAATACGCTGGCCTGGCAAGAAGCGCGTAAAGCTCGCATTATCCTGGGTAAGACAAATGCGCAATACATCAGCGAATATTCAGATTACAAGCAGTATGTTGACGAAAAACTGGATAGCAGCCTGACCTGGGACACCCGCTTGTCCTGGACGCCACAATTTCTGAAACAACAAAACCTGACGATCAGTGCCGATATTCTCAATGTACTGGATAGCAAAACCGCGGTTGATACAACGAATACCGGTGTGGCGACCTACGCCAGTGGCCGTACTTTCTGGCTTGATGTCAGCATGAAATTTTAATAGTTCGGATTTTACTTAACCGGGTAAATTCGCCCGGTTTTCGCATGGAGATAATTATGAGAAACCTCTGTTTCTTACTGACGTTAGTGGCAACTCTGTTGCTCCCCGGGCGGCTGATTGCCGCCGCCTTACCGCAGGATGAAAAGTTAATTACCGGACAACTGGACAATGGCTTGCGATATATGATTTATCCGCATGCTCAACCAAAGGATCAGGTAAATTTATGGCTGCAAATTCATACCGGTTCATTGCAGGAAGAAGACAATGAGCGCGGCGTGGCTCATTTTGTAGAACATATGATGTTTAACGGCACAAAAACATGGCCGGGTAATAAAGTCATCGAAACATTTGAGTCAATGGGCCTGCGTTTTGGTCGCGATGTTAATGCCTATACCAGCTATGACGAAACGGTGTATCAGGTGAGTTTGCCAACTACGCAGAAACAAAATCTGCAACAAGTGATGGCAATCTTCAGTGAATGGAGTAATGCCGCAACCTTTGAAAAACTCGAAGTAGACGCTGAACGCGGCGTAATTACTGAGGAATGGCGTGCCCATCAGGATGCGAAATGGCGCACCTCTCAGGCGCGCCGCCCTTTCCTGCTGGCTAATACCCGTAATTTAGACCGTGAACCTATCGGCCTGATGGATACTGTCGCCACGGTCACACCGGCACAATTGCGCCAATTTTATCAACGCTGGTATCAACCAAATAATATGACCTTTATCGTGGTTGGCGATATCGACAGTAAAGAAGCGCTGGCGCTGATAAAGGATAATTTAAGTAAGCTTCCAGCTAACAAAGCAGCTGAAAATCGCGTCTGGCCGACAAAAGCCGAAAATCACCTGCGCTTTAATATCATTAATGATAAAGAAAACCGGGTGAACGGCATCGCACTCTATTATCGCCTGCCAATGGTACAAGTGAACGATGAGCAAAGCTTTATCGAACAAGCTGAATGGAGCATGTTAGTTCAGCTGTTCAATCAACGTCTGCAGGAACGCATACAGTCGGGCGAGTTGAAGACTATTTCTGGCGGCACTGCGCGCAGCGTTAAAATTGCACCCGATTATCAGTCGCTGTTTTTCCGTGTAAATGCACGAGACGATAATATGCAGGATGCTGCGAATGCATTAATGGCAGAGTTAACAGCCATTGATCAGCATGGTTTTTCTGCTGAAGAACTCGATGATGTCAAATCTACCCGCCTCACCTGGCTGAAAAATGCGGTTGATCAGCAAGCTGAACGTGATTTACGTATGCTGACCAGTCGCCTGGCATCAAGCTCATTAAATAATACGCCGTTCTTGTCGCCGGAAGAGACATATCAACTTTCGAAACGTCTGTGGCAGCAAATTACCGTGCAAAGTCTGGCGGAAAAATGGCAGCAGTTAAGAAAGAACCAGGACGCATTTTGGGAGCAAATGGTAAACAATGAGCTTGCCGCCAAAAAAGCATTGTCTCCTGCGGCTATCCTGGCGCTGGAAAAAGAGTACGCCAACAAAAAGCTGGCGGCTTACATCTTCCCAGGCAGAAATTTATCGTTAACAGTAGACGCTGACCCACAGGCGGAAATTAGCAGCAAAGAAACGCTGGCTGAGAATCTGACATCATTAACACTTTCCAATGGTGCCAGGGTTATTCTGGCAAAATCCGCGGGTGAAGAGCAAAAGCTACAAATTATTGCCGTATCGAATAAAGGCGATTTAAGTTTCCCTGCGCAGCAAAAATCACTTATCGCGCTGGCAAATAAAGCAGTTAGCGGAAGCGGCGTTGGCGAACTCTCCTCTTCCAGCCTGAAACGCTGGAGTGCGGAAAACTCGGTAACCATGAGCAGTAAAGTCAGTGGCATGAATACGTTGCTCTCCGTTAGCGCGCGGACTAATAACCCTGAACCTGGTTTTCAGTTGATTAACCAGCGAATCACCCACAGCACGATTAACGACAATATTTGGGCATCGCTACAAAATGCTCAAATTCAGGCGTTGAAAACGCTCGACCAGCGTCCAGCGGAGAAATTCGCCCAGCAGATGTATGAGACGCGCTATGCTGATGACCGCACGAAATTACTGCAAGAAAATCAGATTGCACAGTTTACTGCCGCAGATGCGCTGGCTGCCGATCGCCAGTTGTTTTCATCTCCAGCGGATATCACGTTTGTCATTGTCGGTAATGTCGCAGAAGACAAACTCGTGGCGTTAATTACGCGTTACTTAGGATCAATCAAACACTCTGATTCGCCATTAGCCGCAGGTAAACCATTAACTCGCGCGACGGACAACGCATCGGTTACTGTAAAGGAACAAAATGAACCTGTGGCACAGGTTTCACAGTGGAAGCGTTATGATTCCCGGACACCTGTTAATCTGGCGACGCGTATGGCGCTCGATGCTTTTAACGTCGCACTGGCAAAAGATCTACGCGTTAATATTCGTGAACAGGCATCTGGGGCATACAGCGTTTCTTCTCGCCTCTCGGTTGATCCTCAGGCCAAAGATATCAGTCATTTGCTGGCTTTTACTTGTCAACCAGAACGACATGATGAACTGTTAACGTTAGCGAATGAAGTGATGGTTAAGCGTTTGACTAAGGGGATCAGTGAGCAAGAACTGAACGAATACCAGCAAAACGTTCAGCGCAGCCTCGATATCCAACAGCGTAGCGTTCAACAATTAGCGAACACTATTGTAAATAGTCTTATTCAATATGACGATCCTGCAGCATGGGCTGAGCAGGAGCAATTGTTGAAACAAATGACGGTAGAGAATGTTAACACTGCCGTTAAACAATATCTTTCTCATCCGGTAAATACTTATACCGGAGTATTATTGCCAAAATAATAACAGCCCCGTCAACACATCGTTGGCGGGGATTTTAGCAATATTCGCTATTTTTATGTAATAATTTTATAAATGCGTTCAAAATAATAACCAAGTACTAATAGTGATATTTTAAGGTCTGATTTTTACGTGATAATTCAGGAGGCAAAGAAAGCGCATAAAAATAACAGCATAAAACACCTTACCACCACCCAAGAGCTCCCTACTATATTGTTTTTCAATGAAAAAATATTATTCACGCAATATCTCACGATAAATAACATTAGGATTTTGTTATTTAAACACGAGTCCTTTGCACTTGCTTACTTTATCGATAAATCCTACTTTTTTAATGCGATCCAATCATTTTAAGGAGTTTAAAATGGATAAGAAGCAAGTAACGGATTTAAGGTCGGAACTACTCGATTCACGTTTTGGTGCGAAGTCTATTTCCACTATCGCAGAATCAAAACGTTTTCCGCTGCACGAAATGCGCGACGATGTCGCATTTCAGATTATCAATGACGAATTATATCTTGATGGCAACGCTCGTCAGAACCTGGCCACTTTCTGCCAGACCT
>ERZ827168.551-NODE-551-length-60221-cov-11.428431_pt1 | contig 60221 bp, 60 predicted proteins | sample MGYA00519868_ERZ827168 | MGnify/ENA primary metagenome ERZ827168 (study PRJEB31778, sample SAMEA3449271) | human gut metagenome | biome: human gut; feature: human-associated habitat; material: faeces | place: United Kingdom | collected 2010/2012 ... | reverse complement strand
TTGCTTGAACAACGGCTCTCAATTTTTTTGAGTATTCTAGCTCCGCTTTTAAATATAAATTTTCTTCTTCTAATCTTTTAATTTTTTCCTTGTCTGTTTCATTTTCTTTCTTCTTTGTTACTTTTGGCATAGTTGACCGTCCTCGCTTTCGTTCAACTATATTATAACCGTTTTCTTTATATTTTTTAATCCAATTTGGTAAAATTCCATCACTTGGTAATCCAATATCTAATGATACAGCCCAAATAGCTTCATTGTTTAACAAAACTCTATCAATTGCATCTTGTTTAAATTGAATAGGATAATTTTTATTTTTTTCTTTTTTTAAAATATCTATACCATGTTTTTCTGCTAAACATAACATATATTGAATATTTTTAGTAGTCATTGAATATTTATTTGCAATAGATTTAATAGATAATCCTATTTTTCTATCATTATAAATATTTACCTTATCTTCATAAGTTAATTTTGTCATATAAAAACCTCGCTCCTTGTGTCCAAAAAACGGGGTTCATATCACTAATACTCACTAACTTTTTAATAATCTTGTCTTTCTCTTATGAATGGTGGAATATCTAAGTCATTTACGCCATCATTAGAGATGCCATCAGCTTTATCTTTATACATATCTTCTCTTTTAGCAGAGTTGAAATTATGATATAAAGGTTCACTTTCGTTTTCAAAGCCTGTAGCGATAACAGTAACAATTACTTCATCATTTAAGTTTTCATTAATAACTGCACCAAATATTGTATTAATATCAGTATTAGCAGCTGTTCTGATAATTTCAGCAGCTTCTTCTACTTCAAATAATGTAAGTGATGTACCACCAGTAACGTTGATAATAGCGTCTGTAGCACCGTTTATAGAAGTTTCTAGTAATGGTGAAGATACAGCTTGTTTAGCAGCCTCAACTGCTCTATTTTCTCCTGAACCAACACCAATACCAATTAAGGCATTACCTCTATCCTTCATAACAGCTTTAACATCAGCAAAGTCTAGGTTTACTAATCCAGCAACAGCAATTAAATCTGAGATAGATTGAACACCACGGTGTAGAACGTTATCAACTTCACGGAAGGCCTCTAACATAGGTGTTGATTTATCGATTAATTCTCTTAAACGATCATTAGGAATAACGATTAAAGTATCAACATGTTTTTTTAATTCATCTAGGCCGGCAACAGCTTGATCCATTCTCTTTTTACCTTCAAAACTAAATGGTTTAGTAACAATACCAACAGTTAAAGCACCAAGTTCTTGAGCTATTTCAGCAATTACTGGAGATGCTCCAGTCCCTGTTCCACCACCCATACCGCAAGTTACGAAAACCATATCCGCACCTTTTAGTACTTCTTCGATTTCACTCTTACTTTCTAGAGCAGCTTCTCTACCTATTTCAGGATTAGCTCCTGCTCCTAAACCATCAGTTAATTCATTACCAATTTGCAACTTTATTGGAGCAAGTGAATTATTTAAAACTTGTAAATCTGTATTAGCAACAATAAAGTCTACACCTTTTAAACCAGAATCAATCATTCTATTTACGGCATTACAGCCACCGCCACCTACTCCTATTACTTTTATTTTTGCTAATTGATCCATTTCTAAGCCAAACATATTATTCATTATTCTTCCTCCTTATTTTTAATAAAGTTCTTAAACATTTTCCCTATTACATCTATATTTTCTTTTTTTAATTTACTATCAGGTTTGACAAGCAATTCTTCGTCAGTTTCACTAATCATTGAATATTCTTTACCTCGAACATCCATTTTATCAATAAAATATTTTATCATACCAAGGGCTGTTGTATATTTATTATCTCTAACTCCTATGGTGTCTACTTTATATACTAAAGTACCTTTACCAAATACTTCCGTAATTAAATTCTTGAAAGATTTAATTTCCGTAAGCCCTCCTGTAATAATTATATAATCAATTTCTTGTTTTGTTAAGAGTAAAATCTGTTTTTTTGCAAAATTTAGTATTTCTACTAATCTACTCATAACTACTTCAGTTACTTCTAATTGGTTTAATTTAATAGCCTCACCAATCGTATTTTTTATTTCAAAAGTATCGTTTAATACATTAAATCTTTTATGGGATGAAGCAAATCTTTCTTTAAGCATTCTTCCATCAAAGATATTAATACCAAAGACATATGCTAAATCTTTATCAACATTTAATCCTCCTAAGTTAATTACTCCAACGTTCATTAACTTACCGTGATTAAATACACTAACATTAGTTGTTTCATGTCCTAAGTTGATAATAGCCCCGACTTTGTTATCTGTAAACTTACTTCTTACTTCATAATAATCTCCTAAAGAAGGTAATGTAATATCTACTACTTCTAAATTAGATTTTTCTATTACTTCAATTACTGAATATATATTCTTTTTAGGAACCGATATCATTATGGCTTTTAGTTCTACTTCAGTAGCCTTTTTATTTATAACATGGATACCACTACTAGTACCATCTATTACAAAGTCAATGGGTATAGCTGTTACAAGTTCATAATCGTTATCTAGTTTATTGTAGACTGATGTCTTAATTAACTTACTAATAATATCTGAAGTAATTACTCCATCTACTTTCATACTAGCAGATACTAATTTAAATCTAGCATCTTCTTCACTAACATTAACAATTACTTTTTTGATATCAAAGCCTAAACCTTTATTAATTTCTTTAATACCATCTTTAATAGCATTACTAGCTAAATTACTATCAATTACTAGGCCTTTTCTAATACCTTTAGATTTAATTTCATAAGAAGATAATACTTTTACTTGATTATTATGATTTTCTCCTACGACAAATTTAATGGTATCAGAGCCTATATCAATACTTGTATATACCTTTCTCACAACATCGACTCTCCTAAAATATAACCTAATTATACAATAAAATACTTATAAATGCAATATTTTAACATAAAGTTAATTAATCTTCTTACTGTAAATACTAATAGGTATAATACCTCCTAACTTAGTAATTAATAATGAGGTAATTAATGATACTAAAATAATATTAATATTTAAGTTAACTATCTTCTCTATTCCTATTAAGTTATAGATAATATTGTTGATAGGATTACTAATTAAATAGACAGATATTAACCCTATAATCATAGATATAAGACCAATAATAAAGTTTTCAGAAGAAAATATCTTTTTAATATCACGTCTTCTAACTCCTAGTGTTCTTAATAGAATTATTTCTTTTTCTCTTTCTATTGTTGATATATAGGTAATAACCATCATCATAATTATTGATATAGCTATGGATAGAATACTAAAGAACATCAAGATAATAGTTAAAATATTAACAAAGTCAACTACAGTATCAATAACATATTTACTAGCATCTTCATAGATAATATCTTGATAATTATCTAATTTATTAATTATTATATCTTTATTATCTTTACTGCTTGGATATATATAAATACCATTTATGTAATTACCATAACCTAGTCTACTAAGAAGTATTTCTTTATCATTATCATTTAATATAGTATTATCAAGGATGCTATAACTAACTAGACATTGTTTTTTAACAATATCACTAGTACTATTTTTAGAGATAATATATTTTACTAAGTCATTACTATATAATATATAACTACTATCTGTTAACATATTATCTTCTTTAGGTTTGATGATACCTACTATTTTTAAATATTCAGAACTATTATTATAGATATCAGAATAGTTATTGTTAATGTAATACATATCGTTATAGTTAAGGTAATAACTATTATTGAGTATTAGCTTAAACTCTTTATTAAGAATATTATCATAATCTAAGTCATCATTAAATAATTTAGAGATAGTACTACTAACTTGATTATTTTTATCAATAAGTAATACTAGTTCATTATAGTTATTAGGTAACCTACCATAGACTATATCATAATTATTATTAATTATTTTAGTGCTTGGTATAAAGTTAATGGTAGTATAATCTAGATAGTTATAATCATTAGACATAATATTAATATCTACTAGTTTATCATAATAAATACCATTAGTATAAGTATTAAGACTATTTATAGTATCAAGAAAAGTATTATTAAATATATTAGTGTGAACACTATCTTCTTTCTTAGTTATATTATCGTGATAGGTACTAGAAGATTCTTTGACGGTATCATGTAAAATTACAATCGGGCTATTAACTAAGACTTTATCTTCTAGTATTTTTATTTCTTTTAAGGTGTTTTGTGATACTGATAGAACTAAACATAAAGATATAATAGATATAGAACAGGCCAAGGATATTAGAATAGTTCTAATTTTTTTTGACCATAAATTATTTAAAGATAGTTTAATAGCATTTTTAAAACTAAGATGAGGTTTAATTATTTTATTAACTTTATAATCAGTGTGATATTTATTAATAGTTTCATCTCTTACTACTTTACCATCACTTAATCTTATAATACGGTTAGAATATCTTTTAGCTAAATATTCATTATGACTTACAGCAATAACTAAAATACTTTTTGATAATTCTTTTAAGATATCCATAACAATAATACTATTTTTACTATCAAGGGCTCCGGTTGGTTCGTCCGCTAAAACGATTAAGGGATTTTTGATAATGGCACGAGCAATGGCTACTCTCTGTTTTTCACCACCGGATAAAGTGCTTACTTTTTTATGGACTAAGTCTTCAATATGTAGTAGTTTTAACTTGCTATATACCATCTTCTTTTTTTCGCGTTTAGACATTTTAATTATATTTAGTGGCATGACAACATTATCATATACTGTTAAATTATCTATTAAATAATAGTCTTGATAGATATAACTAATATAGTTGCTACGATAATTGTCATATTCTTTTTCACTATAAGTATTTAAATTACGATTAAGTATTTCAACATTACCTTTATCATATTTAATTAAGCCTCCTATTACTTTGAGTAAAGTAGATTTACCACTACCAGAAGTACCTAATATAGTAATAAATCCTGGAGTAGAAAACTCTAAATTAATATCTTTTAAAACTAAGTTCTTACCATAAGACTTAGTTATATTAATTAATTTTAACATTATTTCCTTTCTCCATATAAACAGTTAGATACTATAACTATATCACACTATTATTATAAATAATTAGAAATTAATTTATAGATAACGAAAATAGTGTTTGATAGTTCAAGCATTAGATGCTTGATTATTAATTTGAATTAATGATTATTGGATAAAAATTTTTTTTAATGAATGACTAGATAAAAAGTAATTCTCAAAAAACGAGAATTGCAAACTTTGATAAAGTTCATTAACAGTGCCTATCATAAAATATTATTATATAAAAGAACTTACAAAAATAATATAATATACCCACAACTCAATAATATCTTGAATAAAGAATCAAATAATTAAGTTGTTGCAAATTTTGCAACAACCACTAGGCAAAATTAAATTACTATACCCTAAAATAAAATAATTAATTAATTTTTGAAGAAAAAGAAGAAAAATGGCTATTACTCTCGGAATATTATAATTGAGGGATGTAAATGAAAAATGAAATTATAATATTTGAAAATCAAAATGTAAAACTTGAAGTAAATATGAAAGATGAAACAGTGTGGCTTACGCAAGAACAAATGGGATTATTATTTGGTAAATCCAAATCAACAATTAATGAACATATAAAAAATATATACAAAGAGGAAGAATTATTAGAATATGATACTATGAGAAAATTCGGAAATTCCGAATTTAGTGATAAACCAACAAACTATTATAATCTTGATATGATAATTAGTGTTGGCTATCGTGTTAAAAGTAAAAATGGTGTTATTTTTAGGAAATGGGCAACTAAGGTTTTAAAAGACTATATGATTAAAGGTTATGCAATTAATCAAAAGAGGTTGGAATATTTAGAGAAAACAGTTATGTTAATTGATATAGCTAGTAGAATTAATACTGAAATACAAGGTACTGAATCACAAGAGATAATTAAAGTAATAAATAATTATTCTAAAGCCTTGAGACTACTTGATGATTATGATTATAAGAGATTATCTAAACCACGAGGTACTATGAATGATAAAAAAATAACATATAGAGAATGTATAAATATAATTAATAAATTAAGATTTAACAATATTAGTACTCTATTTGCTCTTGAAAGAAAAGAAGGCTTAAAATCAATAATTAATAATTTATATCAAACATTTGATGGTAAGGAATTATACCCTACTATAGAAGAAAAGGCTGCTAATTTTTTATACTTGATAACTAAAAATCATGTTTTTATTGATGGTAATAAAAGGATTGCAGCAACATTATTTATTTACTTTTTAGAATACTATAATACTTTATATAGAGAAAATAAACAAATTATTGATAATAATACTTTAGTGGCAATAACTTTGTTAGTAGCGCAGTCTAATCCCAAAGAGAAAGATATATTAATTGATTTAATAATGAATTTTTTAAATGACAACTAAAAAGAAGATATTGCTATCTTCCTTTACCTTTATTGTTATTTTCTTGATAACTATTATACATTAAATAATCTAAATATCTATCTTTTATTTCTTTTTTATATAATTCATTTTCTAATTTATTAACCATTAATTCTAGTTTTTTTAGAGTTAGTGAACTATAGTTATTACCTAAATATTTTATATATTTAGTAATGATACTTACTCTTAACTTCTCTGCTTTCATTAGATTTTCTCTAATAGATTCTCCATCAGTACCATCATCAATATTTTCGATAAACTCTAATAACATGGTAATAATACTATTTATCTTTTTCTTAATAATTTTACTACTCAAACTAGGGGATGCAAAGACAACTTTTTTTACTGATATAGCATCTTTCATTTTTGTTTTAGGAGTTATTTCATAACCGTCAATTTTATCATATTCTAAATATACTACTTCATCAGTTTCGTGATTTCTTTCAACAAAATAATTTTCTCTAGTCATCTTGATTCCTACTTTCTTGATAACTATTTTTTAAGTTAGTTAATCTTATTTGCTCTTCATGACGGTATTTATTAATATTAGCGTGATGACCACTTAGTAATACTTCAGGTACTTTCATGCCTCTAAAATCGACGGGTTTAGTATAATTAGGATAATCTAATAATTCAGTATCAAAACTTTCACTATCTAATGATCCGTCGCTTATAACTCCAGGTACTAATCTAGTGATAGCATCACTTATCATCATAGCAGGTAATTCACCACCGGTTAAGACAAAATCACCAATGCTAACTTCTCTATCAATAATTGTTTTAATTCTTTCATCAAAGCCTTCATAATGACCACATAGTAAGATTATATGTGATAGTTTAGATAATTCTTTAGCCATTTTTTGATTAAAGGTTTGTCCACCAGGTGTTAGCATAATAACTTCCGTATTATCTTTTCTTAAATCTTCAATAGCATTAAAGATTGGTTCACACATCAGAACCATACCACTACCTCCACCTATTGGATAGTCATCAACTTGCTTATTCTTATACGGTGAATAATCTCTAATATTATGAATATTTATTTTTATTTTATCATTTTCAATAGCTCTTTTTATAATAGAATTATTTAAAAAGCCATCAAACATACTAGGAAACAATGTTAATATATCTATAATCATTACAATAACCCCCTAATATTTTTATATATTAATTTTTTATTATTTAAATCAATACTTTCTATTAAATCAAAATTATATGGTAAGAAGTATTCTTTAGTATCATTTCTAATTACTAATACTTCATTTTTATTATGTTTATCGATTCTTTTTACTTTACCTATAATATCATTATCAATAATAACATCTAAGTTAATTATATCTTCATCTAGATATTGGTTATCTCCTAAGATGATATCTTCTTTATTTACATATACTCTTTTACCTTTATATTTTAAAACATCATTGATATTATTTATTCCTTTAATAGTTATCATATCAAATATTTTGTGATATCGATAACTATTAATAACTTCAGGTATTTTATCTTCGCCAATATATATTTTAAAGTTATTCTTAAATATTAAATCTTTATATTTAAAGTCAGATAATATTCTTACTTCTCCTTTTAAGCCATGAGTATTTACTATTTTTCCTATGTATATATATTTCATTTGTTCACCTCATACATCAAGATAGAAGCAGCAACAGCGGCGTTTAAACTTTCACATTTATTAGACATTTTAATATAGATATTATAATTAGAAAGTTTAGCAATACTATCTCTTACTCCATGTCCTTCATTACCTATTATTAGTGCTAATTTATCACTTGGTTGATATGTTTTGATATCAATACCATTATTAACATTAGTAGTAAGTATATCATAATTATTATTTTTAAGGTTTAATAACTCATCTTCTAAATTACATGTAATAACATTTGTATGAAATATCATTCCTTTAGTCGATCTTATTACTTTAGGGTTATATAAATCAACACTATCAGAACTTAGTAATATTGTATCAAAATTAAAGGCACAGGCACTTCTAATCATTGTTCCTAAATTACCGGGATCTTGAATATTATCAAGAGCGAGAACTCTACTTCCTATTACATTATTTTCTTTTTTATGACATAAGGCAATAACGGGAGAGATAGATTCTAACATACTTAATTTTTCCATAACATTTTTACTTATATAAGTTGTAGGATATTTATAAGAAAGATTAGAGTCTTCTAGTAAATATACTTCTATTACTAAGTCTTCTTTAATAGCTTCTTCAACTAAGTGGATACCTTCTACTAAGAATTTGTTAGTAGCATCTCTGACACTTTTATTTTTATATTTTACTAATTCTTTTATTTTTTCATTATTAACTGAAGTAATAAGCATATTTTTCACTTCCTAATCTTTAAGTTTATTCCTTAATATTTTATAATTGGGACAATATTTACTAACAACATTCCAAAACTCTTTAGAATGGTTAGCGTGAACTAGATGAGACAATTCATGAATTACAACATAATCTAGACATTCAATATCATACTTAAATAGTTCTGTATTTAAGGTAATAACTTTACTTTTAGTATTACATACTCCCCATCTAGTAGTCATTTTTCTTAATCTTAAACTAGGTTTAGGAATATTTTCTTCAAACTCATTATACCAATAATATAGTCTATTTGTAAATATCTCTCGTACATTTTTACTTATCCATTTATCTAATTCTTTATATGATGGAGTGAATATTTTATCATTAAATATATCTACTTCACTAAATGTTCCAATAATAATATCATAGTTAGTACCAAAATAATAAAACTTACTAGCTCTTTCTTGATGACGATTATCTTTATTTATCATTCTTTCAATAGAGGTAATATTATCATTAATTAATTTAATTATTTTCTTATCAGATTCTAAATAATTAGTAGTAACATTAATTACGCCATCATGAACTCTAATATAAGTATTTTTATTATTTTTTCTAATAACATTAACTGGATATGTAGTACCATTAATATCTATATTCATAAACCCTCCTACAAGTATCAAAAAAGGCTTTAATAAGCCTATTTATAATAATCAATTCTTTTATATCCAAATACTTTAGCTACAACACTACTAGGAAATGACTCAACCATATTGTTATAACGCATAACACTTTCATTATAGAAGTCTCTAGCATAGGCTATTTTATCTTCACAATTAACTAATTCTTCTTGTAATTTAAGAAAGTTAGTATTACTCTTTAATTCAGGATAGTTTTCGCTAAGTACTAATAAGTTATTAATTTCTTTAGATAACTTAATATCACTATTAACTTTATCATTAATAGTTTCAGCTTTAACAGCACTACTCCTTATCTTAGCTATTTCTTTAAAAGTATTTTCTTCGTGTTTAGTATAACGTGCAACGATATTTACAAGTTCGGGTACTAAATCTACTCGTCTTTCAATAACAACATCTATAGCACTAAACTTATTTAATACTTTATTACGACTATTTATTAAAGAATTATTAATACTAATGATATAAAAAACTAATATTATAAATACACATAATAATATTATAATAATCAAACTCGCCGTATCCATTTTATTCCTCCTACTATAATTATAAACTAATAAAATATAAAAATAAATAGTTATACATATTTTTTTATAAAATAGTAAATACTATTATTGGTGATGAAATGAATATTGACTTAAGAAAATATATAATTAATAATTTTAAAGATGATAATGTTGATGATATTGAGAAGTCTATTAATATGTCAATAGATAGTAAGGAAGAAGATCCTTTAATAGGTATGGGAGTATTATTTGAACTTGCTTGGGTAAATAGTACTAAAGAGTTAAAAGATGAAATACTAAGTAATATTAAGAAAGGAATAACTAGTAATGTCTAGCTATTCCTTTTCTTCTATTTTAATACTTTTAATCATATCATCAACATTAATACTACTATTAATATCACTTATACTTATAAATATAACATTAAACTTTTCATCTTTATTAAAACTAAGAAAATATATATTTAAGTTTATTTCATTATCGGTATACATATATTTATCGATATTTATATCTTCTAACTTGATATTATCAGTACCTTTATCTTCTAAATCAGGGATAATACTATCATAGGCTTCTTTATAAGAAGGTACTATCTTATCACTTAAGACGTCATAATAATTATATCCAACAAGGGAGATATCTTTATATTTATAACAGATATCGGCTTTACTATCACAATAATTACCTAATGAAGGTAGAGTTAAAGAATATGTTTTATCATTATCATAATATCTAGTATTACCACTTAAGATATATATTTTATATCCAGAATATATATATCCTATAAATAGTGTGATATTTATAATAAGTGTTAATATATAGTATAGTATGTATCTTTTATTTTTTATTATATACTTTAAAGTATAATATGGGAAATAAAAGATATTTAATAAAAATGATAAGATAATATATTTTTTATTGCGTGATTTAATTATATATATAATATTTACAATAGTTAATATAATACCTAAGATATTTAATATTAAAGATATAATAACATCTACTCTAGTTATAGTATAAATATTTAAGTAAATATATATTATAGGTACAAATAATAGAATGGATGCTAATAGATTTAGGATTAAAACTAATTTTTTCTTCATAATTACCTCTTCTTAGCTTTCTTCTTACCATAATTTTTAAGTTCTTCTAAACTTATTCTTTTTATTTCACGGTAACCACAGTTAGGACATACTCTTTCATATATAGCATAATCTTCATAATGACTATCACCTTCATAATCTTTTACAAAGATACGCGTATTTTCACCACGTTGCCATGATTCAAAAATATGACCATTTGCTCTACACTCATTATGTTTTATATCACGATATTTAGTAGATATTCTATCATTTAGTTCACTAACGCTTTGTTTAACCCTTTTAATCTTAGTAATGTCTGCAGTACTATATACATTATCTAATATAATACCCATTAAAGTAATAGTATCTTCTTCATCTAAATTAGATAATAATACTTTAAAATGATTTTTATGTTCTTCAGTCATAAACCCTCCTTAGCTATATATTATAAATAAATTATTAAGAAAATACAACTATAAATAAAAATACCTTAGGTATTACTATCTAAAGTATTAGTTTATTTAACTTATTTATATATTAATTATTCTATTATAAAAGGTGATTCTGCAGTTCCTGCTCCAGATATTGAAGTTCCTGATTTAAGTGATATAACAGGACGTACTCCATAGTTTGAGTTAACAATGGTATTGTGTATCTTTCCATTTGATTCCAAATAAATTACCATAGACATATATTGACCTTGCAAAAACATGTAGAAAGCTGGTGTCATCGTCCAATAAGTTTGACCAGTGTATAAATAGAATGAACTATTTGAATTTGTACCACCAGCATACATTACCTCATCTGCCGTTATTAATCCGACTGGGTATATTAATGCTTGATTATAATCACTTGTAGCAAACCCATCTTTAGATTCTTGGCACTTTAACGTTGGTGCTTTATTTGTAAATAATCTTGTATATGCCCCAAAGGATAAATTTGAACCTCTTGTCGTATAACTTCGGTCATTACAAAATACTGTATCTTCTAATTGTGATTCAAAATCAGTACCTACTATACTTTCTTCATACCATGTGTCTATTACTCCCTTTATTGTTGAATCATCAGTATATTCTGTAGCATCAATATCACTTCCATACATATACCCAACATATTTTGCGTCATTATAACTTGCATTAAATACAGAGTTACCTATAGTAGTAGCAGTTCCTGTATTATTACACTGTCCATTTGATGGTACTCCATCATAAATAAGCTTTACTCCACCTGTCTCTGTTGTTCTTACTATTCTCCAACAAAAATTGGCAAATATTAAATGATTATCTACATTACCACGATAATAATATACGGCTTCTCCCGTGTCGGTATTTGTTGTCATATAAATACCATTAGTACTACTTGCTTCAGACGTTTGACTAAAATCTATAGTAGTTGTTGTATCAGCATTATCTTTGATAAAATCATATAATAGCGTTTTTTCTGTTTTAGCTTCTGTTGTTAAATATGGGTTATTACTAGTAGTACCTTTTACTTTAACAGAGACATTACCATCAAAATATTCAGTTTCTGATTGGTCCAACCAAATATATAAGTAGTATGTTTTAGTATAGGTATTACCTGACTTAGCTATATTGTCATAATCGTTTTTTATTAGCCATAAATCATTACCTGCTGATTCATTTTTGAAAGAGCCATTGGCTATTAGATTACTTGTACAACTAGTTGAAGAGGTAGTTAAAGCAAATTTAACAGTATCCTTTTTATATGTATCACTTAATGCTACAATGTTAAGTCCAATACTAAATGATACTTTACCTCCTGAAGTGTTAGTGGCTTTAGCGACTATAGTCTTTTTAATAGCACTGTCTCCAGTACAAGTTGATGGTACAAAAGACACATCTTCACTAGTTCCACCACTAATAGTCATTGTTAAATTACCTGTTTTAATTTGAGTAACATTAATAGCATTAGAAGTAGCAACTAAAGCAAATGTTCCACCAATACATAATACTACTATAAAAATTATTAATATAGTTATATATAATTTTTTATGTTCCATAAGTACATCCTTTCTACTATATATTATCATAATAATAATATCATAAACTAGATATTTAAACAAGTAAAAATACTTAGAAATTTATTATTTTAATTTCTAAGTATTTGAATATTAATTAGTGATATTTACAGTACGATATACTGCTTTAGTAATATTTTTACTATTAGTTACATAATAAACTATTGTATAAGTTCCTGGAGTACTATAATCTATATAATTAGCTATTTGTACTATATCATTTAAATCTCCTTCTACTGAGTCAGCAGCAGAGTATCCCTCTTCTTCATAGACATCATTACTTCTAACAGTTACATTCTTACTACCATTTAACATTAAAGTAAGTAACTGATCTGTTTTAACAACATTAACTTTTCTTTCTAATGTTACATTTTTGCCATTTATAGTAAGTACAAATACAACTTTATAAGTACCTACCTTAGTTGTGTCTACGTTACCACTGACATTAACTAAATTAGCAATATTATTATTATCTTCATCTCTAGCTATATATCCAATATCAACATAACTATCATTTAAACTAACATTAATTTCACTAGGTCCAACTAATTCAAATGTATATACATTATTGTTTTTATTGCTTTTAACTAATGTTATAACAAGTATTATAATTATTATTCCTAATATTATTCCCCCTATTATAAATAAATTCTTTTTAGTTAGCAAATTAACTAATGGGTTAGTTTTTTTAGTATCTTCATCATCTTCATTATGTCCAAAATACATATTATCACCTTTCTTTATCTATTATTTTATCTTTATACATACTAACAGGGTTAAAAGTAAGTCGATGGTACTTAGTAATACCATATTCTTTTATTGCTTCAAGATGCTTTTTAGTACCATATCCTTTATTATTTTTTAAGTCATACATGGGATATATTTTATCTAATTCACACATCATATTATCACGATATACTTTAGCAATAACAGAGGCTGCCGCAATAGAAATACTTTTAGCATCCCCTTTAATAATGGATGTTGTTTCTGTATCAATATCTAATTTCATAGCATCTATTAGAATATGATCCATTTTAAATCCAACACTGTTAATAGCTTCTTTCATGGCTAATTTAGTAGCTTCATAGATATTTACTTCATCTATTTTTTTCTCATCAATTACTCCAATACCTACTCCTAAAGCATGTTTCATAATATAATCATAATATTCATTTCTTTTCTTTTCACTTAACTTTTTAGAGTCCGTCAAGCCTTCTAAAACAAAATCTTTAGGTAAGACAACACATGCTGATACAACACTACCAATTAAAGGACCTCTTCCTACTTCATCTACTCCACCTATTAAGTTATAACCTTTACTATATAATTCTTTTTCGTATTTATATAAGTCAACTTCTTCTTTTTTCATTACTTATTTCATCCTCTAGTTTATTTAATAGTTCTAATAAATTATTATCATCAAATAATATATCTCTAACAAACATTCCATATATATTACCATATTCATTACTATCTTTGTTAACATCTTTCTTATTTTTTAAATAAGTAACTATATCTAATGATTTATAATCATCAATATTCTTAGTAAGTAAGACTCCTACTAAATATAGGCCTATTACTGTTTTATCAGCATCTTCTAACTTCTTATTTATCTTTAATGAATAATTACCAAGAATATTTTTATAAGCATAACCGCAAAAGTTATTACTGACTTCTCCTATAGAAAGAATATTACTATTAGTAAAACTTTGTTCATTATAATTAATCATATATAGAGAAGCAATTAAACTAATATTTTTAGGTTTATCCTTTTGGCTTCGATATAGTAATACTTTATTATAGAGCGTTCTAACATTATCTAATAATATATTTTTATCTAACATCTTTCATCACAAACATCATTTAATACTTTATGAATACCATCTAGATATATATCATATAGTTCATCATGTTGTTCACTAGTTAATTTAACATATGGATCAGTTTGACTTGCTACTGTGTCAGCATGATAACTAACTATTTCTCCATCTTTAACAAATACTACTAATGGTACATAGATTCTTTTCTTAGAAGTATTATGTTCTACACCATCACTATCTTTAACAATATAATCATCTAATATACTATTTAGGGCATCTACTAAATCATAGTAATCACTACTACCTTCTTTAGTAGTAACAAATTCTCCATTTTCATAACTAATAGTATCTCTTACTTCATACATATTTAGATAATATATTTTATCTAAAGAAGTACTACTAGCAGCCTCTAATAATGGCGTAATAGCATTTCTACACCATGGGCATGTCGGATAACCTAAATATATAACTCCTGATTTATTTTTAATAACATCTAATAACTCAGTAATATTACTATATTTAATAACATTATCACTAGGTATACTAACTTCTAAATAGCCTTTACCACTACTAGTTTTTTCACCATTATAACTTTCATATTCTTCTTTAAACTTACTAGCGTCACTATCTTTTACTTCTTTCTTACCACAGCCTGTAAAACAAAATACCCCTAAAATAACAATACATAATAATATTTTCTTTATCATAAACTACCTCACTTACATTAATTATTATATATTTAAATTAATAATATGGCAATATATTTTTAAAAAAATAAGGTAATTACTTACCTTAAATATTTATAATAATTACTATTAATAATTAATTTAGATACAGATATCTTATCATTAACTATTTTGTTAACACTATCAATATATTCCTTATCTACATTATTATCTAATTTAATTACTTTTTTAGTTAAATAATTATATTTAGCTTTATTAGTTATCCAACTTCTATCACTAAATATTACTATTTTTTCACTACTAGAGAATATATCTCTACCCATTAATAATCGCGAATCATAATCTACTCCAAATAGATTTAATATGGTTGGTAATATATCTAGACTAGATACATAGTCATCAACTACGACATCTTGATAATTACCATTATTCCATATAATTAAACTATTTTTATATAAATCAAAATAATTATCATTAATATTCATATATTCATCTATTTCCCAAGTAAGTAATCCATATGGATAATGATCAGGTGCAATAACAATTACCGTATCATCTAACAAATTATTTTCTTCTAGTCTATTTAGTAATAATTCTAGTGATTTATCAAATTCTATTTGAGTAGCAAAATAAGCTTTAATATCATTACTAATATCTAGTTTATCTACTAAGTCTTTATTTTTAATAGCTATATCATTGGTTTTAAAGTTATATTCCATATGACCACTAATAGACATATAATAAGTCATAAATTTATCCTTATCTATATAATACTTAGTACTATTATCAATTACTTCTATATCACTACGAGGCCATATATTACAATCATTTAAACCATTATCACAACCCATAAACATCGAATAACCTAAGTTTGGCATGGTAATATTTCTTTGATAGAAGGTAGAATCTCCTCCATGATAAGCACTAGTATAATAACCTAAATTACTAAATACTTTACCATAAGAATATATATAATCTTTATCAATAGTTTTATCCATACTACAAACCGATACTCCGGGAATTAGTGATAATAAAGAAACAAATTCTCCATCAGAAGTACTACAGTTATATATAGGACTATAGAAGTTATTAAACTTCATACCTTCACTATATAACTTATATAGAGTTGGTGTTATATCTTTATTAATAGCCATTGTATAGAAAGACTCAGCAGTTATATATATTAAGTTTTTATCTTTAAATATACCAGTATATTCATTTTTATTACTAGATATTTGGCTATTAAAATATTTATTTAAATCATTAGTATTATCAAAGTTATAGTCTAAGATATTATATTCTACACTATTAGATAATAATTTATTAGTATTACTAACTGATACTTTATCTTGAAAGTTAATAATATCTTTATATATATCAATACTAAAACTATTTAATAAACCAATCTTATTAGTAGTATTAGTAATAGATTTAGTTAAATATAATAAATTATAAATATTACTATCAATAAAACTAGTGGAATATACTAATAAACTAATAATAGTAAATAATAATATATTTCTTTTAGTAAGTTTAAATAACTCTATTCTTTTATATAGAAAGATAATAATTATAAGAGGAATTAGAAGTAAACATATTGGTATGATATAGATAGATATTAATCTTAAAATACTATCTCCAAAACCCATAACTTGGTTAGCATACATAATGCCATCAATACCTACAATAGAATGATATAATTGATAATATACTATTTCTATTTCATATAAAAAAGTAATAATTATTATACTAATTAAATATATCATCTTTTTATTTATTAAAGTTAAAAGAAATGCGATAGGAATACTATATAAGAATATATAAATAGTATCTAACATAAAGACATTTTTAAAGGTAAATAATTTTAATATTGATTCTAAAAATATTATTATTAAATAATTATATATAAATGTTTTCTTATTTTTCATCATACCATCCCCACTTAAAATATATTAAATATAGTTTTATTATATACTTTACTATACTATATAGTCAAACAAAAAACACTTAAGTATTTATCTTAAATGCTTTTTTATATGTTTAAATTTTTGCTTTAACTAATTGTTTATTGCTTTTATGTTTTTTTAATGGTTCTGTTAGCTCTCCCGAATATAAAACATCTAATTCGTGCAATGCTCTTGTAACAGCTACATATAACAATTTCATATCCAAACTACTATCAGAAGAGTATACATCTTCACTAGCATCATTAATTATAACAGCATCAAATTCTAACCCTTTTGCTAATTGATTTGATATTGTGCATATTTGAAATTTTTTGTCACTCAAATCATCATTAACTCCAACATTTGGTATATCAAGTCCTAATTTTGCTAATTCATTATTAATATGATTAGATAATTCATCAGTCTTGCTAATAATAGCAATGCTTTTATACCCTCTACTTTTATATTCTTGGATTTTGTTTGCAATATATTTTGACATGTCACATTTGCTTGAAATTTCAGTTACTTTAACCTTCTCGCCATGTCTAACCACAAGGTCAGAACGACTTAAGCCAATATCTTCTGCAATGTCATCAGCCACATCCATAATTTCTGCAGTAGTACGATAACTCTTGGTAAATTTAATAACTTCGCCTGTATTATCAAACATTGCTAAATTTACTTCATCCCAACTGCCAATGCTTCGATAATCATATATTGATTGAGCTAAATCTCCAAAAATACTAAACGTTGCAGATGGAAGTGCTCTCTTTAGAGAAAGAAAATTGAATTCTCCAAAATCTTGGGCTTCATCTATAACAACGTGTTTAATTTTATCGTACTGTCTATTTGGCGCTATTATTGACTTAATATAAATAAGTGCAGCTAAATCTTCGAAATCGTATGTATTCCCCTTTATATTTTTTAATGTTTCCTTTTTTAGCTCATGTAAATTTTCATAGTTATATATATCAAAATCAGAAATGCTACTTAAAAATAGTTTATACATTTTTGTACTGCTAATCTTTGATTTGTTGAAATATTTTCTCAATAAACCTCTACAATTTTTAGATATCTCAGCTCTATCTTTTATGAACATATTTCTCATTGCTGCTCTTTCTTCACTCGTTTTAGCCTCTTTAAATAACTCATAAGAATAGTCACTATATCTTGCTAATATATTAGCATTTTCATTTTCAATATATCTAGATAGTCTTTCTATGGTTAACTCTATTCTATTATTTAAACTATTAGAAAAACTACTTTCTGTTTTTTGAAATACTTCTTGCAAAACACTTCTAGGGATGACTTCGAAATTTCCTAACATCAAACTTTTTGATGTTATTCCATAGAAATATAATTTTAAAAATTGTTCTATCATTTTTTGGTATTTTACTGAACATTTAAACTTTTCTATATCTGTACTTCTTTTACCGGAGATACTTTCAACCACTTTTTGATCAGATGAATTAATTTTAATGTCTTCCTCGATGTATGATTTAGTGAAATTTTCAAATGTGCATTGCTCAACGCCATCCACATCTAAATCCGGCAAAACAGTTCTTATATACTTTAAAAAAACTGGATTAGGTCCGATAACCAAATATTGACTTTGCTTAATGGTGTTAATATAGTTATACACTAGGTATGCTATTCTGTGTAATGCAACAGTTGTTTTACCTGAACCAGCAACTCCCTGAATAATCAAATTATTAACCAGATCTTTCCTAATTACATCATTTTGTTCTTTTTGAATAGTAGCCACAATACTCCTTAACCTAGCATCATTATTACTGTTAAGATATTTTTGCAATAAGCTATCGTTTGAAACTAAATTGACATCAAAATATTCTTCGAGATTACCACTTTCAATTTCAAATTGTCTTTTCAATTCCATATTTCCTGAAACAATCCCATCAGGTGCTTTATAACTACATTGGCCAACTTCGGCATCATAATATAAAGAACTAATCGGTGCTCTCCAGTCAGTTACAACAATATCCGTTCCCTTAATTACTCCATTCTTTCCAATATAAATCACATGATTTTCACCATCAATGTCTGATGTAAAGTCTATTCTAGCAAAATATGGTTTATCAAGTGATGTCTCTAAATTGCTAATATGTACTTTCTTTCTATTTGCAATTTTCCAAAGTTCTTCTCTTGAACCAATAAAGTTTTTAAATAAGTCAGCAAGATCTTTTCTTTCACTTAATAATACCTGTTCTACTATCTTTAGTGTTTCACTTAGTTTTTCTTTCTCTTTAACCAATATTTCTCTTTCCATGCTTGGTACTCCCTTCATATCTCTTACTTTCTATTTATCAATTTGTCTCTTCTCAAAATTTCCATTTTTTAGAATTGAATAATTATATATTTTCCTAAAATATGAGCTCTTATTTCTAGCATAGTACCCATTTTTCAATATTTTATAATGTTTAAACTCTGAATAATCATCATTTTTTGAACAGTTAAGAAAACTATTATCTAATTTATCTAAATAAGTGTTTCCGATACTGCCATCAGTTATTGCTAAGTAATGCAATTCCGCAATAGATGTACAACAATATTTAGATAAATATTTATTTATAATAAATGATGATGATTGAAAGCGTGGGTTAATTTCCATGAAATATACATTATCATCATTATCAATGATATAATCTATTCCAAATATTCCTTTAAATTTTTTATTTTTTAATTCCTTAATTATAATATTTGAATATATATCTATTTGCTTTTTTATCTTTTCATTTAAACTTTGCGAATAAATGAAATCAGCACCAACATATTTGAATCTATCTTCATCCAGTTTTATAAGTTGAACTGATGTTGGCAAAATGACATTGTTATTTTTCCCAATAATAATCGTAATGTTTACTGGTAAGTGTTCAATATATTTTGATAAGCAATACCCATCAGTACACATGGCAGAGTATTTGTCAAACTTCTCTTTATTGTCCACAAAAAATGTATTGTTCCCACCGGCACCAACTTTTCCTTGTACAACCATTTTATTAGAATTCATCAATTTTAAGGCTGTTTCATAATTGATGTTACCATCAATCCAGTTCATTTCTAACATTGGAACTTTATCCTTTATTAGTTCTCTAGTATATTTTTTATCATTTAAACTATCTATTAACGAATAATCATTTTCTCCTAATATATTAAACCTATTCTCATCTTTTAATAGTTCCTTAATTTTTTTATTAAATGCTAAAAATGTTACATTCTCGTGTTCTTTTGAAATGCGTTCCATTGTATCAACTATAAACTTTCGGTAATTATCTAAAAAAATTTTATTAGACTTATCTTTTATATTCTTTTTAGTATAATATATATTCCCTTTTTCTCTGTTTGGATTTAGTGTGATAGCGCCATCTATAAAACATTCATTACATATTGCATTACAAGCATTAAACCCTATGTAATATATTTTGCAATTATCTTTTATTTTAACTACTTTGTCAAAGAAGGAATTAGCCTCAAACTTGTTTTCTTTAAACAATTGCAAAATTTTATCTTTTGCTGCCCACATTACATCATTAACCTCTTCCTCTTGAATTTTAACGTTTTTAATATTCACATTTGACCTAAACAACCATACATGTAGTATATCTGGGCAATTTTTATAGAATCTTCTAGATTCCCCAATGAATGTTGCTTCTTCACTTCTAACATCTATTCCCAATTCTTCTCTAACTTCACGAATGGCAGCTTCTAGTGAACTTTCACCCATTAAAGAAGAACCTCCTGTACATTCCCACATTAATGGATGACTTTTTTTCGGAGATCTTTGTGTAATCAAAAATTCTCCTGCATCATTAACTATCCATGCATTAATTACCAAATGAAAATCATCATCATTTAACTTAGTACCTCTAATCGCCTTTTTTATTTTTTTCTTACCACAATAATCATATAAATCCCAATATTCCATAAACTACACACCTCTCTTTAATTTTTTTGTTTTAACGATTTCATATGTTGCCTTTGAATCATACAAATCCGTATAAATTTTTAATATATCATAATTATCCAACTGCTCCCTAAATTGCCTTTCATAACTTTTTGCACATTCTATTCTTCTTTTGATATCTTCTTCAGAATGATTCCTTTCACCACTAAGTAGCCTATCTTTCATAGACTTGTCGATATCGTAATATAGTAGGTTCACTATTTCAATATTGTACCCACATCTTCTCAATTCATTAATTGCATGTATATCTTTGTATGATATATAGAATATAATTCTATCATTATTAGAAATAGCGTTATAATCATCTCTTAAAATTCCATAATAATTTCCATATTTGCTATCTATAATATCACTGTCTCCAGACCAAAACAGAAAATTGTTTTTTGATGCATAACTCCTAAACTCATTATGCGTTAAATATCTGTAGAAGCCTATTATATCATCATTTCTTTGGGTTCTAGTTGTAGTATGAACTGGAACTACAAAGTCATCATTTTTTATAAGAATATTACCTAGAGTAGTTTTGCCAACACCAGATGGCCCCGTTATTGCTATAATTATATTCTCCATAAATTCCTCCTATTTGCTTATTGCCTTTAATATGTTCAGGTACTTTCTATAGTCATCATTTATCTGTGACTCAGAAAACAAATCTATCTTATTGCATTCATATAAGTAAAACTTTTCAAGCAATATCTTACACATATAAAACCTTAGCACAGTTAAGTAATCATTAATAGAATAACTATTATCTGGCATGGTATCAATTATCAAATCTTTTATGCTATTATAATTCAATTCAATTGTGTTAAAATATATCTTAACAAGTACTACTATGTAATCGTATAGTTTAGTTGTAATTACTGCTTCATCAAAATCTATTATATATGGGGTCTTATTGCTGAATATAATATTACTTTTTGACAAATCTCCATGATTTATATATCTATCTTTAAATATGCATAAATTTTTGATCTTTTTATACTCTTCTTTTACAAAGATTTCTGTTTCAATTTTATAGCTGCTTAAGTTATTTAAATATGCACAATACTTATTGCACTTTGACAATATATTTGCCTTCTTGTTTATTCTTCTATCAACATTTATTAGTTTATCTATATATTCTTTATTTATTGTTCCAATTGATGTTTTGTAATACTTAAAAACATTATATATATAGTCATTATAGCGTATTACATTTTTGTTTATTGGTTTAACAATATTTATGTTATTATTATTATATATATCATATAATTTTTCGCATAATTTAAAATCATATGTATAATTATATTTTTTTACTACGTAATTACCCATATCAGTAAATACAATATATACTATGTTAGCTAAATTATTTGCTAACTTTCTTATTTTTTTAATTCTATTAAATTTTGACACTTTTTTTAAAACAGTAATTATATCTTCTTTCTCTTTCGCATTGTATTTATATCTTTTAATTGTTTCAAGATATATTTTTTTCATTTGCCCACATACGTAATCTTGATTACATATATTGTTTACTAAGTTTATATTATCATAATTGATAAAGTTTCTTTTTTCATTCATCAATGTCAAAACTTTCTTAGTTAAATCAGATGAATCATTTGTTTTAAAAGTATAATTATTTATTTTAACCAAATCCGCGTTACCAATATTATCACTGCAGATAATATGTTTGCCGCTAGCCATAGATTCCAATATTGTATACGGATAATTGTCAAATATTGATGGATATATTGCCAAATACGATTTATTTAGGTATGCATTTACCATTGAATTGTTAACCTGCCCAATAAATTTAACTCGATTATGATATTTTTTATTAATAATATCTAGCATATATTCTTTTGTTGATATGTTTTTACTGTTACGATTAGTATCTTTACCTACTATATATATGCAATTGTTGTCAATGCTTTTCAAAATATCATTTAATGCTTCGGCTAACAGCAATACTCCCTTACGTTCCTCAAGGCTTCCAACATATATTAGATTATTATTTTCTTCTACTGTGTCCACTTTAAAGTCTTTATTATTATATGGGTTTGGTACAACAACAATGTCTCTGTCAAGTTTATATTGCTTAATAACCATGTCTTTCAATAAACTAGAGCACGATGTGATGGCATCACATTTTTTAAGCATTATATTTTCCCATTTCAAAATCAAATCCTTTGCCATGCCAAAGTTATTATTATTATAATCTAACCATATTTTTAACGGGGTGTGTAACCTTACCACTATTGGAATACGTCTATCTTTTTCAAAATATATTGTATTTGCACCCCAATCAGGAACTTCAATTATCTCAATTTTGTCTTCATTTTGAAGTTTCTTTAATACGCAGGCTACTTTTTTCCTATATTCTTTAACAGACTTTATATTGTTATTATCGTTATCCGATGCAACTCTGATAACATGAACATTATTTTCAATATATTCAGTATCGTTTTTGCCACGTGAAACAACATAAACAATGTCTCCATTATTTGCATAATACTCAGCCATTATCTTTTGATAAGTAGCAATTCCGCCAAAATTAGTTTCACTAGGATATTCTTCGTGAACAAAACAAATTTTCATAAAACACCTACTAAAGCAAGCAACAATTTAACTAAAATATATACTACTATACATTATTTTAAAAGTCAATTAATTATTGACCTTCGCAATAACATTTGTTTATCTATTTTTGAGTGATATGTTCTATATGAAACTGCACAAAAAAAGAAAGCCCATATTAGAGCCTTCTATTACATCATATCTTCTAGATCGTTAATTACATTCTCCTTAGCTTTACACATCTTTTTAAATACGCGTTTCATATTACCGTTGGCGTATTGCTGATATAATAGTGTTCCACCAATACCAGCTAAAACTAAGGCAACTCCTGTTTTTACTTTCATTTATATCACTCCCTTAGAATATATGATTGGGTTCTACCCTTAACTAGTATTTACTAATAATTATTAATTATACTTATCTATTAAAAATTCTTTAAGAGTTGTTCTTCGATTTTCGACATAATCATTCTTAACACCATATAAGAATGATTGCCGATCGCCAACTAAGATTAGAGTTTTTTTAGCTCTCGTGACTGCTGTATATACTAATTTATTATATAGCATCCTTTTGAATGAATTAACTACAGGCATAACTACCATTTTGAATTCTCCACCTTGTGATTTATGAACACTAATAGCATATCCGTGAGTAATATTAATAAATTTATCAGGTGTATAAGTTACTTCATTACCATCAAAGTTAACAACAATTTCATTTTTGTTAGAACTACTTTTTTTAGCAGGTATTACTTTTTTAATATAACCAATATCACCATTATATACGTTATTATCAGGATCATTTACTAGTTGTAATATTTTATCGTTTTCACGATAGATAACATTACCAACCGCTAATTCTTTTTTCTTATCATCTTTAGGATTAAATATTGATTGTAAGATAATGTTTAAGTTATCAATACCATTAATAGTTTTATACATAGGTGCTAAGACTTGGATATCTTTTTCAGTATAGCCTTTAGTGGTAGCTATTTTTACAATATCACTAATAGCACCTACTACTAAACTAGTATCACATTCAATAAAGTTATAATCAGCTTTTTTATGAATAAAACTTTCACTTAATTCTTTTTCTTTAATTTCATTGGCAAGATTAACAATATATGATTCTTCATTTTGACGATATAACGTATTTAATTTAACAACATCTAAAACATCAGAATCTATTAAATCTTTTAATACTTGTCCTTGACTAACACTTGGTAATTGATAATAGTCTCCAACTAAGATATATTTAGCATCTTTACGGCATCCTTTTAATAAGGCACTAAATAGTATTGTATCAATCATACTAACTTCATCAATAATAACATACTTTTCAGTACGAGGATTAAATATATCAGAGGAGAAAGTATTTCTTTCTTTATCCCAACCTAGATATCTGTGAATAGTATATCCTGGTATTAGGGTTGTTTCCATTAATTTTTTAGCGGCTCTTCCGGTTGGAGCTAATAAAGCAATATCATTATCACTTATTTTATAGATATTTTTAAGTAAAGAAACAATAGCTTTAATAATAGTAGTTTTTCCGGTACCTGGTCCACCAGTAATGATTGTAAAGTTATTATTTAGAGATTTAATAATGGCTTTTCTTTGACTTTCATCATATGTTATATCATTAATATATTCTAGTTCATCAATTTTCTTTTCTAGTTTAGGTAAATTATTTCTTTCTAAGTTATTTAAGTAATATATTTTATCAACAATATATTTTTCACTATCATATAGACTACTTAAGTAATAACGATCGTGATCTATTCTAATCTTACCTTCTTTATTTAATTTAATTATCATATATTCTAGTTTTTCTAGGTCAATATTAGGTACATATTTAACTATTTCATTATAGATATCTTCTAGTAATAAATAAGTGTCACCTTTATCAAAAGTTATTTCATTAATAATATATATAATTAGTGAAGATATTCTTCTATCATCATCAATGCTTACACCATTATTCATAGCAATAGTATCTATATCAGTAAATCTAAAATCTAATTCATTAACTAAATCATATATATTATTATTTACTATATCTAGGGCATTATTCTTATATCTATTTAAGATAGTTAAACAATTTTTGGTACTAAAACCCATTTTAGATAGTTCTAATACTATATTACTAGTACTTTGATACTCTACTAATACATTATGGATTTTAGTTATTTTATCTTCACTAAGTCTAGGAATAACTTGTAAATCGCTAGGACTATTTAAGATAACATCTAGGGTATTTTCTTTAAAGGCATCAACTATTTTTTGAGCAGTTTTCTCACCAATTGGGAATAATTCACTAGATAGAAACTCTACTACTTCATCTTCTTTGGTTGGTAGAACTAATTCATAATCACTGACTAAGAATTGTTCACCATACTTATTATGAGTAGTAATTTCACCATGCATAAGATATGTTGATTTTAGTTTTAAGTCAAAAAAATTACCAACAAAAGTTATATTCTTACCAACAAATTCAATATCTGTTTCAAGTACTTTTAGTAAGCCAACAGTATAACCGTTATCTTCATTATTAAAAATAGTACTACTATATATTCCTTTAATATAACCCATAAAACCACCTCGTTTATTTAATAAAAAAATGTACTATTGCTAGTACCTTTTTATTTTTGTGTATACGTTGTATATAAATATCCACTATAACTAGCACTAGCCCAAGAATTACCAGCAATAGCACCATCAACCCAAAAATATGCTGTGTATGTAGCAGAACCACCGGCACTAATATCAAAACTAGTTAATAATAAGTCTTCCACCCCATTTAAAGTAGTCGTGATAGGATTGGATCCTGATTTAACAAGTGTTACTTTTCCGGCGTTACTAGATGCTTGTTTAAAAGCGGTACTAGAACTACTATTTGTATGCAAATATATTTTAGCATTAACATCAGTACATGATGCTGGAACACTGATTGTTATAGTTGTGCTTTTACCTCCGGTATAGGTACTAGACATATCGATAACACCACTTATATCTGAACCATGAGAATAATTAACAGTAAAACATTTAGAAGAACCATTATACTGGGAATTATCAGTAGCACCTACTGCATACCATGCATAAGTACTACCTATAACAAGAACCATAACTAATACTAATACTAATACTAATATTATATACTTATTTATTCCATTTATTTTCATTGATATCTACCTACCTAATTACATAATATATACTAACATATATTGTAAACATTATCAAGCGATTTTCAAAAAAAATAATACCTAATTACTAGGTACTATTTAACTATCTTACCATATACTTTATCATTATCTACTTTAGTAATCATAACATTAACTATTTCATTGTTTTCAACGTTATCATTAACTACTACTGATATATAATTGGAAGTTAAGACGAATTTCTCATCTCTTCTAGTTTCTACTAAGCCGTCAAATACTCTACCAATAAATTTATTATAATAAGTATTTTCTAGTTCATTGGATAGATTGATGACTTCTCTTACTCTTTTCTTCTTAATTGATTCTTCGACTTGATTACTCATAGTACTAGCGGGTGTCCCATTTCTTCTAGAATAAGGAAAAGTATGAATCTTAGTAAAACCTATTTCTTTTAAGGTATCTATTGTCTCTTGAAACTCTTCTTCGCCTTCACCAGGGAATCCTACTATTAAGTCTGTAGTTAGAGATATATCTTTAATCTTTTTTAATTCATTTATTTTATTAATAAATTCTTCTTTATTATATCTTCTATTCATACTTTTTAGAATCTTATCACTACCTGATTGAATAGGGACATGTAAGTGTTTTGCAATTTTATCATTAGTACTAATAAGTTCAATAATATGGGGTGTTAACTCATTTATTTCAATAGAAGATAATCTAATACGATATAGGCCTTCTATTTTAACTAATTCATCTAGTAAGGTTTCTAAGTTAGTATTAATGTCAATACCATATCTTCCGGTATGAATACCAGTTAGGACTATTTCTTTGTAACCATTTTTTACTAGTAAGGAAACTTCTTCAATTACTTTGTCCATCTTTTTACTTCTTAAGCCCCCTCTAGTATAAGGAATAACGCAATAACTGCAATAAGCATTGCAACCATCTTGAATCTTAACAAAGGCTCTCGTGTGATTTTCAAAGTTGGTAATAGTCATATCTTCAAATTCTTGGTTAGATAAATCATATACTCTTTTTATTTGCTTATGATTGGTTAAATATTCAGATATAATATCTAAAATATGTGATTTATCTTTATTGCCAATAACTATATCAGCCTCTACTTCCCCACTTCTTATTTGACTATAACAACCCATAACAACAACAATAGCATCTTTATTTTTTCTTTTAGCTTGATTAATTATCTTTCTACTCTTTTTATCACTTTCATTTGTAACACTACAAGTGTTAATTATATAAATATCGGCAACATCATCAAAATCAACTATTTGATAATCATGATTTTTTAACAAATTAATTACATATTCACTTTCATAAATATTTACTTTACATCCTAAACTATATACTGCTACTCTCATACTACTTACTTAAATTATTTAAATAATTTAATGCCTCCTCAAATGTGTTTACTTTAATAATATCTATATCATAATTATGCTCTTTTTTAACTTTGATGGCTTCATCATAGTTAGCGGTTGGAACAAATACTAAATCCATTTTATTTCTAACAGCACCCATTATTTTATATTTAATGCCACCTATTTCTCCAACATTACCTTCAATATCAATTGTTCCGGTACCGGCTACTTTAAAACCATGTGTAATGTCTTCACTAGTAATAGCATTATAAATGCTAAGGGCTAACATAAGACCACCTGACGATCCACTTTCACTAGTTTTAAACTTAATATTAATTTCAGGATCTAGTTCATATTCATAATCAGTTTGAACAATAATACCTAATTTCTTTTCATCATCTAATTTAACTTTAAAACTATGTTCTTTATTATCACGCATAACGCTAATAGTAATTGTTTGGTTTGCTTCTTTTTTATCTAATTCATTCTTTATATCAATAAGATTACTTACTTTAACATCATCAATACTAATAATATTATCGCCTATTTTTAAATCATTATCATTATAGTTAGCTAATATAACGTTATTATATCCAGTAATATTCACTGTTTTATTAGCGTGTCTATAAGCAAGTATAGTGGCATTATCAATAGAGTTTTCTAACATTACTCTATTTCTTATATAAATATCTTGAGCACTTTCATTAGATATTTGTCTTTCTTCTTGCTTTTCAATATCAAAGCTTGGTAAAACTAGTCCCATTAAATATGTCATAACATTACCGCGATACTCTGTTACATATAGTAAGTTAAGACTACCTTTACTAACGTACCCACCATCTATATCAATACGATTAGTAATATCAATTGTCCCACCTGGGGCTTCAATATAGTATGGTAGTGGATAATTAGCAATTATTCCTACTATTACTAGTATCAATATATATTTAATATTATTTTTAAAAAACTCTTTAATCTTATTCATAGTATCTCTCCTATTATAATTAAACTTATTAAATCATATACTTAATTATGAAAAACAAATATAAAAATTTATTAATTATTATTATATTATTATTTATATTTTTTGAAATTTTATTTAATAAACTAATAATTATAAATACTGTTATGGAATCATTAAATATTTGGGTAAAGGCAATTATCCCTTCTCTATTCCCTTTCTTTGTTATTTCTGATTTATTAATTACTTATAATTTTATAGATTATATTCCTAATAAAATAAAAAAATATATTTGTAGGTTATTAAATATTTCCGATAGTGCTTTGTCAATTCTTATACTTAGTATGGTATCAGGGTTTCCTTCTAATGGAAGAAATACGCATAATTTATATAATAAAGGTAAGATAAGTATGGAAGAAGCAAGTTATATTTTAATGTATACCCATTTTTCAAGTCCGGTATTTATTTTAACTACTTGTTCATTAATATATTTAAGAAGTGAAAAACTAGGTATTATTCTATTACTTAGTCATTATTTATCAAATATTATTATTGGTATTTTATTTAGAAATATTAATAATCCATCACTTGATAATTCTACCATAAAGGAACATAAAAGTCAAAATTTTACGATTAATTTAATTAAATCTATAAGGTCCTCTATTGATAGTTTATTACTTATATTAGGTATTCTTACTGTATTCTTAATTATATCGTCTTTAGTTATAAATATTATTCATTCTAATCTATATACAAGTGCTATTATAAGAAGTATTTTAGAGATGACATTGGGGCTTAAATATATAGCTAATTTAAATATATCAATGATGCATAAAGTAATATTATTTTCTGCGATTCTATCTTTTGGAGGATTATCTGTACATATGCAAGTAATGGCTCAGATAATAGAAGATAAGATATCTTGTAAGTATTATTTAATAGGAAGAATATTTCAAGTACTATTTTCTATTGTTTTAAGTTTTATATTTTATAAAATTTTTACATAAAAAAAGACAGAAATTATTAATTCCCATCTATTTTATTTAGTTTGCATCTGAACCAAATTGTAATGTTTCAGCATCCTTTGCAATTGATTGTTCAGTTGATTGAACATCTTGACTAGCAGTACTTATGGTATTAGCAAATTGTTCAACTAATGAAGTATATGAGTCAAATCTACTCTTTAATTGATCATATTCAGTTCTAAATTGTTGGCTTGCTTGTCCTTCAAACATACCACTAGAAAAAATATTACTCATTGTAGCATTGAAATCGTCAAAAATACTTTGCATTGTTTTAGAATAATTTCTAATACTTTCGGCAGTCGCATTGACGTTTTCATAAGTTATAGTTGTCTTATTGTCGGCCATATTATCCCTCCTTAATTAATTTTTGTTCTAGCTATGATATTTTCTTGGTTTTGTAATGTCTTACTAGAAGCTGTAACACAGAATCTACCATAACGGTCAATAGTACTATACATACGTTTAAGATCTTCACTGTAGCTATAAATTTGGTTAGCAATAGCCATAGCTTCTGGTGAAATGTAATCGCTGTGAATCATTTCATCTACAGTCTTAAAAATATTTTCACTATTTGTCTTGAAAGATTCTGCATTTTCTGATAATTTTTTTCCACTAGCAGCTAACTCAAATGGTGAAATACTAAATACTCCCATAATTTCTCCTTTCTAACATAACAATATCATATGTTATGTATTAAGTATATCATTAATTTTTTTCTAAGTAAATAAATTTGTCATTTTATTGTGTAAAGTTATAGATAAAAGTATATATCATCTAGCATGACTATATACCTTTCCCTCTTTTAACTCGATATTATAATAATAAAATAATTCACTAACTGTTACTGGCATATAACCTTTTTCTAATAACCTAGGTATTAATTTATCAATGGCATTAACACTTGATGTATATAAATCGTGCATTAAGATAATGTCTCCTTCTTTTACTTTAGATAAAATACTATTAACAATACGATCAGAACTATGATATTTCCAATCTAGAGTATCTATATTCCATATAATAATGGGCATATTACTAGATTTTCTAATTTTCTTACTGATTTGGCCATAACTTGGTCTAAATAAAGTGGGATATTTACCGGTAATACTATAAATTAAGTCATTAGTTTTATCTATTTCTAATTTAATATTTTCTGGCTTTTGTCTCGATAATATTTTATGACTATAGGTATGATTGCCTATTTCCATACCGGAGTTATCCATCTTTTTTATTACTTCTTTTTCATTATTAATATTTGTACCTACTAAAAAGAAAGTAGCTTTTACTTGGTATTTATTTAAGATATCTAATAGTCTACTAGTGTTATGACTTGGTCCATCATCAAATGTTATGGCAATTAATTTATAACCATTATAGATATTTTTATTTAGATAGTTATAATTATTTAGAATACTTTTTTCTTCAGTTATTTGGTTATTACTAGTATTTATACAGAAACATTTTTCTTGATAACTGGTAATATTATTATTAAATTTATAGATATAGAAATTAACGTGATAATTATTATCAATTAAGTTATAATCATAGTCAATAAAAGTATTTATGGTACTAGTGCTATTGATAATAAATTCTTCGATGTAGTTATCTATTTTTTTATTGTTAAAGTATGGGTAATTAATAGTAATATTATTGTTATGATAAACTCTATTAGATATTTCTTTTTTAGATATAGAAATAAATAATAATATTATACTTAAGATACAAATACTTTTTATTATTTTTTTCATAGTTCACCTACTAATAATATATTTATATTTAAGTAATAAAATTATTATTTATTGTTATTTATAAATCGAGATTATTAAATTTTACATCAAAGCACTTTCTACTTGCTAAGTAATCACACATGTGAACAAAGCGTTCTAGTTCATTTTTAGGTTTGGGTAAGATTTCTTTTTTAGTGAGATAGTCGTAGTTCCATTCACCCATATGGCTTTCAATCATGCTACACATTTTTCTAGTATCATCAATATCTAGTGATAATTCTTTAGCATGACTCATTATTAAGTTTGAGATAAGTAGTGGATGGTCTACTCGCGTATATTCTTCTTCAGGATCCCCTTTCTTTAACCCATCATGTAAGACTAATGCCATAATGATTAAATCTTTTTCAGTATCCGTAAATTTACAACCGATAGTGTTATTACATAATAATTCATAAGCAAATCTTACGGCTAGTTTAGTGTGTTTTAATAAACCATGTTTAGTTTTAGCAAATGTTGGGTGATATTTTCCAGTAGAAGATGCTGGAATATCGAAGAAATAATCTGGTAATAAGTTTATTAAATATTTTAAGTCTTCCTTTCTTTTGTCATCTTTTATATAATCTATTTCTTTAGTAAAATAACTTAATTTATCCATATTTAAACCTCCTTCTTAATGTTTACATCTAATTTGTTATATGGTATTTCAATGTTATTATTATCTAGTGTTTTCTTTATTAGGGCTAATACTTTTCTTTTAACGCCGATATGAGTATAAGGCTTACATTCAATTGCTATTTGATATATTATTGAGGAACTAGCTAGTTCATTAAGTCCTAGTAATTCATAGTTAACAACATTATCTATTTTCAAGATATCTTTTTGTAAGTCTTTTAATAATTTTTCTAGAACATCTAGGTCAGTTTGATATGATACCGGAACATCAATAACTAGCATAGTATTATTATTACTATAATTTATTACTTCGGTAAAACTACTATTAGATATTACTTTAACTTCTCCGGTATAAGACTTTATTTTAGTATTCATAAGTCCTAGAGAGATTACTTCGCCTTTAAAGCCATTTATTTCAATAATATCGCCAATTGAATATTTATCATCAAATATTATTAGGATTCCTGCTAGAAAGTCTTTGATAATATCTTGAAAAGCAAGCCCTATTACGGCAGCAGCTATTCCTAAGGAAGCTATTATTTTACTAGTATCAATACCATATACTCCTAATATTGATAGAATTATAAAAGCGGTAAGTAAATATTTAATAATATTTTTAACTAGTGAGATAATAGTATCATTTCTTTTACTAACTATTTTCTTTCTTTTTTTACTTTCGTTCCATACTTTGGTTATTATTTTAGAAAATATATTATAGATAATAAGTCCTAAAACAACATATATTAGTGGTTGATAAAACTTTTCTGATAAGAAAAACTTCATATACTTCATTCCCTTCTTAAATAAAATTTATTAATATTTCATTAGATATATAAAAATATTTATCACTTATTCTTAGATAATTATTAGATACTTCTAATTTACCTTCTTTAATAAGAGAGATAACTATTTTATTATCTAGTAAGTTTTCATGATATCTATTTTGGTAATTTGTAAGATTAATACCTTCTAATTTTCTAAATCCTAAGATAATAGTATTTTGTTTTTGAATATCAACATCTTCATAGACACTATTATCTAAATATATACCTTTTAAGTATTTGGATATATTTTTGGTATTGGTTAAGCGATAGTTATTTAGATAACTGACCGCTGATAAGCCAAAGCCATAATATTCTTCATTATTCCAATAGACCAAGTTATGTTTAGATTCATAGTGTGGTTTTGCATAATTACTTGTTTCATAATGAATATAACCATGTTTCTTTAGAGTATCATTTATATATTTATACATATTATAATCAATATCTTCATCGATATATTCTCTTTTATTTATCGAAAATATTGTATTATCTTCAATAATTAGGCTATAGTAAGATAAGTGTGGAATATCTAATTTTAAGTAATTATCTAAATCTTCTTTAATAATATTAATATCACTATTTATCCCATACATTAGGTCAATATTAATATTAGTTATGTTATTTTCTTTAAGCATATTTACTACTTTGAATACCATATCTTTATTGTGATCGCGATTTAGTTCTTTAATTATTTTATCATTAAAACTTTGTACACCAATACTTACTCTATTTACTCCATATTCTTTTAATAGTTTTATTTTATCTAGTGATAATGATTCAGGGTTAACTTCAATAGTAAACTCTAGGTCATTAGATACCTTAAATATTTTAGTTATATTAAGTAATCTTTCTAATTCAGCGTAAGATAGACTACTAGGAGTACCTCCTCCAATATAGAGAGAAGATATTATTTCATTTTGATACCTAGTTTTAATTTCTTTTTCTAAATTATATAAATAGTTAGATATAATATTAGGGTTATAATACATTTTGCAGAAGTCACAGTAAGAACATATATTATTACAAAATGGAATATGAATATATACTGCTTTCATATTAATCTATTTTCCAATCTATTTCTTTTATATTATTTTTTCTTAAGAATTCATTAGTTCTAGAGAATGGTTTACTACCAAAGAAACCTGAATATGCAGAAAATGGTGATGGATGTGGTGAAGTGATAACTAAATGAATTGGATTAGTAATATATTTAGCTTTACTTTTAGCAAAACTACCCCATAAGATAAATACTACAGGAGTGTTTTTTTCATTTACTTTTTTAATTACTTCATCACTGAATTGTTCCCAACCAATATTTTTATGACTTGCAGGTTTATCTTTTTCAACAGTAAAGACACTATTTAGAAGTAATACTCCTTCTCTAGCCCATTTTTCCAAGTCTCCATTAGTGGATACGGTAATACCTAAATCATTATATAATTCTTTATAGATATTTTGAAGTGATGGTGGTAATCTTACTCCTTTAGATACTGAGAAAGCAAGGCCATTGGCTTCATTAATACCATGATATGGATCTTGACCTAAAATAACTACTTTAACATTATCATAGTCAGTTAGTTTAAAGGCTCTTAAAATATTACTTTTAGGTGGAAAGATAGTTTTTTCACGATATTCTTTATTTATAAACATAGCAATATTTTTAAAATAATCTTTTTGATATTCGTCTTTTAATATTTCATCCCAACTATTACCTATCATTCATAATCACCTCGACTTGGACATGAACTAGTTTCTTCTTTAGGAGTAACTGTTACTTTACCATCATTATATTTGACTATTATTGTACAATTACTTATATCTTCTTTAGTCATTGGGTTTATTACACTATCATCTTTATTATTTGATGTTAAATAACCATTACTAGCCAATTTCCCTAAAGTTATTTCTTCAGTATATGGACAGTTATTACCATAATAACATTCTTGATAATAAGTTTCACTAGCTTTTTTTATTTCATCTACTAAAAATTGATAGTTTTTCTTCTTAGTATTATTTAGGACTGTGATAATAGAATAAGATGATATTCCTACAATGATTGCTAATATAACGATAGTACCTAATAATTCTACTAGAGTAAATCCTTTATTATTCATTACTTATACCTCCTTGATATCGTTAAATTAATTATACTATGAAGTATGAAAAAAGTAAATTAAACACGGAAAAAAATGTATGACTTGCATACATTAGTTATGTGTATTTCTTAGTATATATTATTTTTTTCTTGTTAATTGGTTTGGCTCATTTGATACCGTTTTAATTGCCATATCAATATATTGATTAATATTTTCTTTATATAGTAGTAATACTTTCTTGGTTGCTTCTATTACTTCTTGAATTTCTATACCTAAAAACTCAGCTATTGATTCTGTAGAAAAGTATTTACCATCTATATATCCTAATCTTAAAGAAATTATTACAGATTCTTTAACTGTTAATGTGCCCAACATTTGGTTAAATGTTGGTGTTTTTAATAGTTCTAGCATTCTTATATAGTCTTCTTTTGTTATATTATTGTTTTTATCTTTAATTTCAGTTGCTGGTTTTTCTGCTGGAATTACTGGTGTTTCAGCTACTATTGGTTTGCTTTCTTCTACTTTTGAATTTTTGTTTGGCTTTGTTTCTTTTTTTAATCTAGATAATAATCTTTTCATTTTAGGTACTAAAAGGTTATAAAACTTATAATTTTCATCCTTACTTAATTTCCCCGGTACTGGATTATTTAAGTCTTCTCCATATCTTAATGTAATTAATGCTCTTTCTTCTTCAGTTAGTTTTCCTAACATTTCATCTACTTGTTCTTTAGTATATGTATTAAAGTATTCATATATTGTTTGTAGTTTTCTCTTTTTTTCTGTTGGTTTGGATTCCTTTTGAGCATCTTTATCTTCTTGTTGTTGGTTATTTACTTCCTTTATAAGGCTTTTGCGTGCATTAGCAGATTTACTATATTCTTCTCTAAAAAAATCTATATTTTTTATTGCAGTAGCAGGATTTGGCATATAATCAGATAAGGCTTTTATGTATCTAGATTTTCTAATTTTCATCAATGCTGTTGCCTCAATTTGTCGTACTCTTTCTCTAGACATACCAAATTTTTTCCCTATTTCTTCTAACTTCATAGGCCTTTCTCCACTAAAGCCAAACCTTAATATCAATATTTCTGTTTCCCTTGGCTTTAAATTACAGTCTTCTAAAAGTTTCCTTACTTGCTGTTGCATAATATTTGTAGTAGCGATATCCTCTAGTGTATCTTTATTTTCTGGAATAAAGTTCTCTAATTCGGTGTCTTCATCTTTGCCAACCAGCATATTCATACTTACTGTATCATCCTGAAGTTTCTGCAATTTTATTACTTCTGAAATCGATAACTTCATCTCATTTGCTATTTCATTTAGTGTTGGTTTTCTATTTAGTTTTGACTCTAAATTAATAACAGTTCTTTGATAAATTACTATCTTTTCATGTAAGTATACAGGTATTCTTACATTTCTTCCTTTATCGGCTATAGATCTTGTGATGGCTTGTTTTATCCAGCATGTTGCATATGTTGAAAATCTTGTTTTCTTATTTATGTCAAATCTATCAACAGCAGTCATTAAGCCAATATTTCCTTCTTGAATTAAATCTAAGAAAGGTAAACCCTTATCAACATATTTTTTGGCAATATTTATAACTAATCTTAAATTACTTTCAATAAATACTTCTCTAGCATAATCATCACCTTGTAATATTCTTTTAAGTAATTTTTGTTCTTCTTCTATTGAAAGTAATGGTCTTCTTCCTGCTTCTTTTAAGTATGTTTTACACTATCTGTTAGATCATAATATTCTAAATCAATAATGTCTTTTTCAAAATCTTCAATTTCTTTTATTTCAATATTATTTAACATGCAGTATGCTTCAATCATTAATATAATCGTACTGTTATCAATTATTTGTTCTATATTACCTGAAATAATTTGATTTTTATATTTTTTCATTATACATTCTATAGCATTATATAATATTTCATTTTCTTTAACTATTTGTAGTAAAATATCAGGGCTTGGAATATAATCATAAGAGGCAAATAATTTTGATAATTTTTCTAAACTATCTAGTGATTCTTCATATGTTTTAGTTTTTTTTAAATATTTGTTTATATAATTATTTATAAGAATTAATGCTGTTTCAGGATTTGATAATATTTTTTTTATTTGTTCAAATGTAGCTATGCTAATTCTACCTTTAATATACTTTGTGTAATCAACATTACCTTTATAAAAATTTTTAGATTTTTTTATTTCTTCTAATACTAATTTATAATAACTTTCTTTTGTTATTCCTGTATATTCAATTTTCTTATAAAGCATATTAATTGTAGGTAATAAGAATTCCAATATTTGATTAGCATTTAATTGATATACTTTAAGCATGGTTAATTCCATTGAATATTCCCCCTTCTTGTTTACTTATATTTAAAGTTATATAAATAAAGTTAGATTTTTGTTTTATATTATAGCATTTTTTCTTTTTATTGTAAATATTAATTTTACATAGAAAAAATGTATGACTTGCATACATTAGTTATGAATATTTCTTACTATCTATTAAAATTATATCATCACCTATTTTAACAATTTGTTGCCAGTTAACAGTTCTTTCTTCATTAGCAGTAAATCTTTTAAGTTTTCTTTCTTCTACTATTAAACTTTTTACTGTACCTTCTTGAGATACTACTACATCAATAATAATTCCTATTCTTTTACCACTATTAATATCTATTATTTCTTTTTTTTGTAATTCAGATAAGTACATACTTACCTCCCTACTAGATTATATGTTATTTAACTAATTTTTTTATAGTATTAATAGCATTTTTTTCTATTCGAGATATTTGAGCTTGACTAATTCCTAGTTCACTAGCTATTTCCATTTGGGTTTTACCAATAACAAATCGATCATTTAGTACTTGTTGTTCTCTTATACTTAGTTTATTAATAGCTTTTTCGACAGACATTCTAGTTTCTAGATTAGCATCATCTTTTTTATCCGCTATTTGGTCAAATAAATAGATAGTATCGCCACCATCGTTATATATTGGTTCATACATACTAACGGGTTCACGTAATGATTCTATAGCATTTACTACTTCATATTCAGAGACTCCTAATAATTCTGCTATTTGTTTATTAGTAGGTTCTTTGCCATCACTAGTTGTTAATTCTTCTTTTAATTTTAATGTTTTATAAGCAATATCTTTAATACTTCTAGATATTCTAAGAGAGGAATTATCTCTTAAATACCTTTTTATTTCTCCTACTATCATGGGACAAGCATAGGTTGATAATTTTACATCGTAGGATGTATCAAAATTATCAATAGCTTTGACTAGTCCTAGACATCCTACTTGAAATAAGTCATCTAAATTATCCGTCTTGTTATAGAACTTTTTTAATATAGATAATACTAATTTCATATTACCTTCGATTAATTCATCACGAGCGAAGGGATCTCCTTCGTTCATCTTTTTAAATAATTCTATTGTTTCTTGATTACTTAATACTTTAATATTCGCAGTATTCACGCCACAAATTTCCACTTTATGACGTGCCATATATTATCTCCTTTCAAGATAATATTGGTATTATTTTACTAATTTTATACAAAAAAACTTCGCTTTTATACGAAGTTTAAAGTCATTACTTTTGTAGTATAAATCCAGTAGCAATTGGTCTAGTTGCTTCCATATTAGACCAGTTTATTGGTCTATTAATTATTTTATTGTTAACTACTATAACACTAGAGTTTCCTCCATCAAGATTAGCAGCATTGTAAGCACCATATCTTAACATTATTTTAGCTAAATCAGCAATAGAAGCTCCAACAGAATCTATTCTTCTTCCATCTATTACTAAGAATAATACAATACCATCTTTTCTTTGACCAATAGCACTTCTTGGATGAATTCCATAACCACCATTCCCTTGAACAACAGCAGATTTACCATTAACTACTAAGAATGGTCCAAATTCAACAGCATCTCTAACTCCGGCAGCAATTGCTTCTTTAGCAGAAACATCTCCTAAATATAGTTTATTATCTTCAGTAAAACCTATTACTCCACCGCCATATGTTCTAGATCTAGTAGAAGATATAATTTTTCCATCTTTTATTACTATTCCTTGGACTAATCCTCCTGTTCCAACACCATCAGGATCTAAGAAACCACTACCATTAATAGCCACAAGAGCATTATTTTCTTTAGCCATATCTGTTAAATATTGACCATTATATCCTAAATATTTACTAGTAACTACTTTTATTTTAGAAGGATCATAAATAACTGCTAAATAAGCATCATAACCGTTTTCTCTAAATTTAATTATTTTATACTTTTCACCTTTTTCATGAGTAAGTACTTCTTTGTCATACTTATCTTTATAAGTAGTACTACTAGTACTACCATCATTAATATCTATTAAATCTAAGTTAGTATCTTCATCAGGTTCAATTACTTTATTATAAGCAAGTACTTTGTTTATTGTCTTGTCACTATAAAATATTGTTGCTAGATATTGATGATTCATTGTCGTCATAGCGGTAGTTATTAAATAATCTCTGAAACCAGAGTATGGTCCATATAATAGAAATAATCCACTAGATAGTCCTACTAAGAATATTGTAATTAATGTAATACGTACTTTCTTTTTAAGTCTTCTTTTTTTAGCTTTCTTAACTGTTTTCACCATTGTTATCAACCTCTTCATATTTATTATCTTTATTATAATCAATATATTCTTTATATATACTAGAATATTGTTCTAATTTATTTTCACTTAGTTCTTCTTCATTATATAGTGTTAACTTTTTATTAAAATTATTAACATCATTTATATAAATATTTACTAATTTTTCATAAGTTATTTGATATTTATTACATACTTTATCATTAAGACCTATTTTACAATTATTATCTAAGATATTAATATTTTCTTTAATATCTTTTAACATATTAGAATAATCATCAAATAATTTAATATCATTATCATATTCATCTTCTATTGTACTATAATAAAATTCATTAATAATTAGTTTAGCATCTTCTCTTATATTATTATACCTTTCAACATTTTTTACTAAGCTTTGATAAGCACTTTCTATATTATCTTTTCTTTTTTGATTATTCTTTTTATTAACGATAATAATAGTTATAATAGCAATTACTACTATAGTTATAATAATACTTCCTATTACTATTATTTTCTTTTTACTACTCATTTATTACTCACCTATAATATATTCTACTACAAATGATTTTTTTTATAAAGAGAAAAAGTATAAAATGTTTAAAATATGACAAAATATTGTCTAATATTTTATATTTTATACTTATTATTTATGTTCCATTATTGATAATATTTTAGATACTATTTTAGTAATATTTTCGCTTTTATTTACAGCTACTTTCTTGCCTAATGCTTTACCACCGATAGTTAGTGATGATATTGTAGCAGTTACTAATAGGCTACAAATAATTGAGTCTTTAGCAATAGAAGTAGCAATAATTACTCCGGCAGTACCTGAGACAATACCACATATATCCCCAATTACATCATTGCAGAATGATGAAACTTTATCTTTATTTTTAATTAATTTAATAGCTGTTTTAGCACCTTTTATTTTACGGGAAGCCATAGCATGAAAGGGATATTCAGCACATGTCGTAACGGCTACTCCAATCATATCAAAGATTATTCCTATTAAGATAACAGTTAATAATACTAATAATTCAATAACAATATTAGATTTCTTTAATATTGTTTCAGATAGATATGAAAATATCATAGATATAACAAATGTTAAACTAGTTATTAATAATATCCATTTAATATTTTGTTTATTTTTCATAATTCACTCCTATGTAAAGAACAAAAGATAAATTAAAATTTATCACTGAAACCTCACGATTCCAAATTTCTGCTTCACAGACACTCTACTGAGTCTTCTCCAACAGACTTAAATTCCGATAGTCGCTACCGTACATAATATATTTTTTAATTTATTTGTTCTTTTTTAATAATTACTACAATAATTTTTCATATACATTTTTACTCCTTCAAACATTATATTAATACTAGCATTCAAATCTCTATCTATTTCTAAATGACACTTTGTACATTTATATATCCTTTCGTTTAAGTTTTTATATTTTTTATCAATATTTTCACATACACTACAAGTTTGGCTTGAGGGATAATAATCATATATTTGATAAAACAGTTTACCTTTAAATTTTGATTTGTATTCTAGTTGTTTTAGTATTTCATTGAAACTTGCATCATTTATATTTTTTGATAGAGTTGTTGTTTTGCCATTTATTATCATTTCTTTAGTATGAAGCTTTTCACATGTGATAATATCATATTCATCTGTAATGTTTTTAGTTATTTTATGTATATAATATTTTCTTGCATTTGCTAGTTTTGAATGAAGTATCGCTAATTTTTGTTTGCACTTTTTATAATTTTCACTACCTTTTACTTTTCTTGCTAATGATCTTTGCATTCTCTTTATTCTTTTTTCATACTTTAAGATATATTTATTGTTTTCAAATACAGTTCCATCAGAAAGAGTTAAAAGGCTTTTAACTCCTAAATCTATACCTACTATCGAAGTTGGAATAACTTTATCAAGCTTATCGTGAATTTCAAAAAGTACAGAAACATAGTATTTTCCATTTGGTTCTTTTGAAATAGTTGCATTTAATATTCTTCCATTGATAGACCCTATGTTTCTATAACCTCTAATTTTCATTACTTTAAGTTTAGGTAATTTAATAGTTTTGTTTTCTAAGTTAAGTTCAATATTACAATAGTTATAATTCTTGTACGTACCATAAACAGCAGTTGTATTATAACTATTTTTACTAAATTTACTTTTGAATTTTGGATAACCACCTTGCTTACTAAAAAATCTTTTATATGAATTATCTAGATTAAACAATGCTTTATTTATAGCAATACTGTCTATCTCTTGTAAAAATGGATATTCATATTTTAAATAATGAGTATAATGTCTTATATTTTCATTTGCTTTCTTATAACCATTTTCTTTTAACATATTTAAAAAATAGTTGTAGACAAACCTAGTACATCCTAATGTTTTATTAATTAAAATTCTTTGATTTTCATTTGGATAAATTCTAAATTTATATGCCTTGTAATACATCAATACCCCCCTTGTTAGTTTCTTAATACTATGTCCTTATCATACAATATTAATCGATGTATAACAATAGAATTTACAAATTTTTATTTTTTGAAGAACTTTCCTATATAATAAAAAACTCATCTCTATTTCAGAAATGAGTTCTATATTTATTTATAGCAATAACTATCACTTATTTTAGTATAGCCACTCGAACATACCTTACTAACATCAGTATATATATAGCATGTAGAGTCATTTAAGGATCCACCATTAATACAAGTATAACCAGAAATTGAAGCATAACAATTATTTTGACTTGGCGATGCTCCATTAGAACATGTACCACATACAGCAGTAGAACCACTCATTACACAACCTGTACTTTAATAGCACCAAATACTACTTCACAATTAATATTACTTGTTATATTAGATATAGTTAATATATTCATTTTCTATCTTCATTTTAGATTATAGCACACCTCTTTCTATTTGTCATTAGTTTAAAATAAAAAACTAAGAAAACGTATTCTCTTAGTCTTATATTTCTTGCATAACTGTAATAATCATTGGTTTATTACCAGTAGCATTAAATAAATAATTAGATAATTGTTCTCTAATAGTATTCTTTATCTTAGTATAATCTATATAATTAGGATAAGTATTTTCTATAATAATTTTACTACATAGCTCTTTTATCTTATCAATTATCTCTGTTGAATCTTTAACATAAATAAATCCTCTTGTTAATATTTCAGGTCCTACTAAAATCTTCTTAGTCTTCTTATTCATTGTAGCGGTAATAATTATAATACCATTTTGACTAAGTAATTCTCTATCTTTTAAAACTACTTCTCCAATATCATCACTACTATCACCATCAATTGAAATGGATCCTGTTGGTATCTTTAAATAATCTTCTACTAATTCACCATTTTCAAATGTTGCTACATAACCATTTTCTTTTAATATAATATTTTCTGGAGGAATACCAACCATCTCTACTAAATTAGCATTAGCTACCTGATTACGATATTCACCTTTAATTGGAAAATAATACTTAGGTTGCATAAGTTCTAACATCATCATTAAATCTTCACTTGAAGCATGATATGATAAATATTTCCTAGGAGATAATATAACACTATCTGCTCCTATTTTTGCAATATCATCAAGCATCTTATAAAATGTCTTTTCTCTTCCTTCATATATTGGAGTAGCTAAAAATACTGTATCAGTAGGTTCTATCTTAATAAACTTGTCATACCCATTAATAATTCTAATCATATTAGCATAAGGTTTTTCTCTTTCATTAGTATTTAATATAATAGCATTCTTATCGTTAAGATTAGATAAATCTCCAATAAACTTTCTATCAATATGTAAATAACCATTATCTAGTGAATAATTAACTATGTTTTGAAGTCTCTTTCCCATAATAACTATCTTTTTATCAGTCTTCATAACTTCATTAAATAATTCTTGTATTCTATATAAATGGGAATTCAAAACATTAAATATTATTCTACCTGGTGCTTTATTTAAAGTCTTAGCAATTAATCCTTCAATACGATGATTAGGAGTTGTATAACCTGTTCTATCAGCATATATCGATTCACTAAGTAAACATAATACTCCTTGTTTACCAATATATGCTAGCTTACCAATATCTGTCTGATAAGATCCTCTCATAACCGCATCAAAAACAAAATCACTTCCATAGAATATTACTCCATCATTAGTATATACCGCATATCCAAAATTATCAGGAATAGAATGTGATAAACTAACCGGAAATACTTTAACACTACCAATAGTAATTGCCTTATTAACCTTTATCTCTACTAAATTAGTAGTATCTACTTTATAACTTTCAAACTCTTTTTTAACAATATCCATAGTAAATTTAGAACCATATACTTTAACATTATCTAAATACTTATAAATATCTACTAAAGCCCCCACATTCTCATCATGACCATGTGTTAAAAAAACACCCTTTATTCTTTTTACATTTTGTTTTAAATAATCAATATTAGGAATGATATAATCAATACCTAATGTACATTCATCACTATATTTTAGTCCAGCCTCAAACACAAGAATATCATCATCTATTTCCATAACAAACATATTCTTACCATTCTCATTAAGACCACCTAGACTAAATAACTTTATCTTACTCATTATTCTCCTTTCTTAATAAAGTTCTAAAGACTTATAAATTGTATCAAAAAAAAATATATTTGTCAAACGAGCATCACTCTACTTAACATTTATTATTCTCTTAAACTTATTATCACTTTCTCTAATAAAATTATCTATTAATTTACTTTGTGCTTTTGTTTCAGCATATGCTGTAATAGCAATAGTCTTCTTCCAATCTTTCGTATAAGCATCTGTTGTTAAATTAGTTATTTTATTATCTTTTAAAAAGTCTCTAAGTAAAATCATTTCTTCTTTATTATCAGACAAAATAACATTTACATATGTTCTTTCTTTAGAAAACTTATTACTTATAACAAGTGCTAATAAAGTTCCAACACCACTTGCGAAAGCAATTACATAAATCATATACTCTTGATCTCCACCTACAACATTAATTAGTTTATAAAATATAACTTGACTAACAATCACTGTAAGTGAAGCCAATATTGATCTATTTTTTTGAATCAAAATAGTCTTACTAGTACCTAACATATTATCAAATACTTTAATAAAAAAAACAATAATAATATTTATAATAATAACTTTCATTTCTAACTCCTTTCTAAATGCAATATAAAATATTACCAAATTAATCATATTTTTTCAACCTTAAAATTAATATTTCCTTGACTTTACATACTATTTAATTATATAATATTAATGCATTTGGCAGCAGACTAATCATATTTTGTAATGTGTAATGTATAAGTAACTTATTTTGCTGCATAAGCGAAAGTCAAAATAATACACCCTATAAAATATCTTAGTTATCTCCAAAATAGCAGAAGGAGGAAAAATTATGGCAAGATATACAGGCCCAAACAACAAACAAGCTAGAAGAGTTTCTTTCTCAATTCTTGAAAATGGTAAAGATATCGCAAAAAGACCTTACGGTCCAGGACAACATGGTAAAGATAGAAAAAGAAAACCTTCAAACTATTCAATTCAGTTAACTGAAAAACAAAAAGTAAGATTCATGTATGGAATTAGTGAAAAACAATTTGAAAAATTAGTAAATGAATCTGGTAAAATGAAAGGTGTTCATGGTGAAAACTTATTTATATTACTAGAAAGTAGATTAGATAACCTAGTTTATAGAGCAGGATTTGCTACTACTAGAAGAGGTGCTAGACAATTAGTTAACCACGGACATATCACTGTAAATGGTAAGAAAGTTAATATTCCATCTTACAGAGTTAAAATTGGCGATGTAATATCATTAAAAGAATCTTCAATGAATCATACAGGAGTAGAAATTGCTTTAGCTAACAAACCAAAGAGAGTTGATTTCATTAATTATGATGAATCTAAAAAACAAGCTACTTATGTAAGATATCCTGAAAGAAGCGAATTAAACGCTGACATTAATGAATCATTAATCGTTGAATTCTACAGCAGAGTTTAGTATTTAATTTTAAAAAGTTAGGCTAACAAAAACCTAACTTTTTTCTATTTCTCTATCAATTAAATCAATCATATTATCAGTATTACTCTTAAACTTCTTGGGTTTAAATTTAGAGGAATCTTTTATTAACTTATCAATATCATCAAAGTTATCTAGTTTTAATATATATCCTTCCTTAGAAAAATTATCTATTATTTGTAATTGATGATCATTCACATGCTCATTATATTTACTTAAACGAGCTGCCGCAATTACCTTTTTATTATTTTTTAAACCAGTTATAATCGAACCTACACCACCATGTGTTATCAATAAATCACATTTCTTTATCATCTCATCAAACTCATCCATGGGTATTAAATCGAATATTTTCATATACTTTGACTTAAAATCTGCTGAACAACCTGCTTGAACAACTACTTCATCATCAATCAAATGTTTATCTAACTTATCTTCAAGAGCCTCTAGTATTCGATAAAATTGTTTATCTTGTGTACCTAACGTAACTAATATCATTAATAAATCCACCCCCCATATATTGCTTTAGGATATAACTCTAACATACTTTCCCATTGTACTACAAAAGTATTAGCAATCGGGTATACTAACTTACCAGCTACGGTCTTAGTAGTACTATTAGCAAACGTCTCAATAAATATAACCTTACTACCAAGAATGCGTCCTATATAACACATTGGCACGGCCGTATGCGTACCAGTAGTTACTATAGCATCTGGTCTTATCTTTAAATACAATATAAATGATTTAATAATATTAAAGGAAAATATAAAGAAATAAGTAAATAAATTCTTTTTAGTGCCATATACTAAATAACTAACATTATTATATTTATCTTTTAAATTCTTATTAGACTTTGTCTTTTCAGTAATTAAATAACTATCATACTTTGTAATCAATGGTTTTAATTGTAATAATTCATTTAAATGACCACCCGTACTAGATATAAATATAACCTTCTTCTTATCATTCTTTTTAAATAATAAAGTAAACATATAACATAATATCAATTCTATAATTATAACTATTACTTTTAATAATGCACTATTCTCTATTCCAAACAAAGCTATTAATATATTCATAACTATAATATCTACTAAAAATATTAGTATCCCACTAAATATAAACTTATTTATTGAACTCATAAACTTATATTTTTTATTAATAAAATAACTTAATATTAGTCCACAAATAAATGATATAACACTAGCTAGCCACCAACTCATACTATCTATACATAAATAATATACTCCAAAGCATAAAACTCCTACTCCAATATAGCACATTATCTTACTTAATTTCTTCATAATAACTTCTCCTTACCTATTTGATATCCTATAAACAATATTAGCTATTTTTTTATTAAAATATTTTAAATAAAAGTTCTTAAATGTTAACACCTTTAAATACTTATTCTTCTTATAATCTGGAAAATAATTATTTATTCTCTCTATTACCATTGAAACACCTTTATCAAACTCTTCTTGATCTTTAAAACCTGCTAAACGTTTAACAAATGTTGCAAAATAATATCTAACACAAGCATACTCTATCTCATCTTTATAATCATCAAATAGTTTATTATCTTTATACCATTTAATTATACTATCAAAATTATATACATAATCATATAATCTTTTATCTATAGTATGTGTTATAGCGCCTTCTCTTTGTACATAATTAATTAAATAATCATCTACAGTTCCTATAGAATTAATAAATGGATATAATCTATAAATAAATTCTACATCTTCAAACCATACTTTATCTTTAAATCTTATATTATTTTTAAATAATCTTTTATTATATAATTTATTCCATACTGCTGGATATAAATATGTCATAACTTTCTTAACATCATCTTTATTATCTATATCTCTATCTAAATTAGTAATGACTGGTACTACTTTCTTATCATAAATATAATTAGTATTACATACTACTACATCATAATCTTTTAATATTGCTTTATTATATAGCTTCTCATACATATCATAACTAACATAATCATCACTGTCAACAAATGCTATATAATCTCCTGTAGCTTTCTCAATACCATAATTACGAGCAGATGATAACCCACCATTTTCTTTTATAAAAGATTTAATATTCTTATATTTTTTAGCATACTTATCTATAATACTTTGACTATTATCTTTTGTGCCATCATTAACTACTATTATTTCTATATCTTTAAGAGTTTGATTAACTAAACTATCTAAACACTTATCAATATACTTTTCTACATTATATACCGGTACGATAACACTTACCTTAGGATTTTTTGATTTCTTTACCATATTTACCTCACTAACATTTTCTTTACCTATTACATATTTTAATTTATCATGTCTTACAAAAGAAAGCAAGTACCCGCTTATAAAAGCAAGTGGTATTGTAACTATTAATTCATCTAAAACATGTCCACTAAAATAAGATATTCCTAAACATACATATACTGATATGACAAGCATTGTCGTCTTTAATCTTAATCTTCTCTTTAGTAGCATATATATTCCTGAATAAGTTGCAATTACAATATAAGGCCCAAATAGTAATAATATACCAATTATTCCGATAGTATAATAATGTACTGTAAAATCACTTTCTATATATATTTCTGCTATTCTATATCTAGAATAACCTTCCCCAAAATACTTATCATACTTATTATTATTTAATGAATATATTCTATTAGTAATAAGTTTTTCTAACTTACGATTTCCCCCTCTTTCACTATAAGGAAGTTTCATAACATCTATCCAAAAATCTATATCTTGTTCATAAGGATATAAATCATAAATATATGTCTTAGGAATAGAATAATATTCAAAATACTCTTTAATAAATTCTTCTTTTTCTTCTACAGTACGCAAATTATGTAATGATTCATTAACAGTATCTTTATTTTCCATACCATTTTCTATTTCTTCATAATCAGTAACTGTATATCTTAAAATTAATGGTGAATTAAGAGTTATAAATCCTAATACCATAAAACATGATATATATAATAATATCTTTTTTAAAGTTATTTCGACTTTATTTTTATCAATAAGTGCAAAAAATATCCATGCTATAAACATAACTACACTAACAATAGCCCATCCATATACTGCTACTCTCGTTCCTATCATTATCATAGCCAAACATAAAGTAAGTGAAGATATAAAAGCTTTCTTATTAGAAAATCTAATAGCATAATATATGTTTATTGGTAATATTAATATTGTTAAAGCACTTATCTGATTAGCCATATAAAAGTACCCTTTTGAAGCTAGTTGTTCAAATGTAAAATTTTTATTTAAAAACCAGTCAAATATATTACCCGCTATAAAATGAGGCTCTCCATAAGAAACTAAAGATATCTTAAATATATTAGTAATTATTATCTCTAAAGAAATAATTAATGATAATACCACAATACTCTCTCTAAATGCCTCTTCTGTTATCTTAGCTTTATAAACTATATATATAAGCATTAAAGGTAATAACAATCTTATATAATAAAAAGCTTCTGTTATATATGAAAAATTCATAACGGAATTTATTCCAATATTAAAATTAAGACTATTAATAACATGGCCTATCAAATAGACAAATAATATAGCCAAATACCCCGCTATAAACCAGTGCTTCTTATCATTCTTCGTATTTACTATTGTTATTATAAAAAATACAAATATAAATATAATTCTAATTATTGTTGAAGGAGAAAATTTAAATATCCTAGTAACTTTTTCACTATATAATAAATAGAAATCTAAAAATGGTTGTATTATTAAAAATATAAATAGTGCTTTATCTATTTTCTTCATATATCCTCCTATCTAAATAATTTATATAATTGTTTTAATATCTTATCATTTTCTTTATCATAATCATATTTTATTAAATTATCCTTAAACTTATCAATAAGACTTCTATTGGTAATAACTTTCTTTAATCCTTCATATAATCCTTCATTACTATTATCTACTACTAGGCCATTATAACCACTCTTAATAAGTTCTCCTGTTGCTGAATTACTAGTAGCTAATACTGGTACACCAAGAGTCATCGCTTCTACTATTACAATACCAAATGGCTCAAATATTGAAGGTAATATAAACATATCATTTCCATTAATGCATTCATAAGGATTATCAGTGTATCCCATAAGTTCAAAATAGTTTTCCATCTTATTATCCATAATCTTTTTCTTTAATGGATCCATTAATGGACCATCACCATATATTTTAAAACTAACATCCTTAAGTAAGTTATCATTTCTAAGACATATTACAGCATCTAGTAATCGATCGTATCCTTTCATCGGATGTAATCTTCCTACTGAAACAAAATTTAGTTTCTTACTATTTTTCTTCTTACCTCTAGCCATCTTTTTAATCTTATTAATATCAACATAATTACCAATAACCATTGTAGTATCTTCTAAATGATATATCTTATTAAAGTCATCCATTACACCTTTAGATACTGCTACTATCTTATTAAACTTAGGTAATACCTCTTTAAATAACCTATCATATTTAGCATTAGGATTAGCAATAGTATAATTATAATGAAGCCAATGAATCTTATTCTGGCAATTACCGAAACCTACAAATAAAGCCGTAAATCCATCTTTAAAAGCAACTTCTGTATCATACTCTTTTTTTAATATTTTCTTTCTTTCTTTTATAATTCTATTTTTAATTAAACCAGTCTTCATCTCTAAAACTAATCGAACTTTCTTAAATATTAAAGAAAGATTCTTACTTCTTAATACTTCTCCTATTGTTAAATCAACTGCATCAAAATACTTTGTACCATATATAATATTAACATTCTTAGGTAAATTATTAAGTCTTGTTCCATTATTATGTAGAACCAAAACATCAATATTAAACTTACTATAATCAAATTTATTTAACATATCTTCAAGAAGAATAGATACTCCTCCCATTCTTCTCTCATCTACTACAAATAATATATCTTTCATTATTACTTCGACTCCTTTAAAACTATCTTTAATAACCAATAATATTTCTTATAAAATAAAATACACACCACTCTATACTTAATATTAGTATTTTTAAAGTATCTATTCTTCTTCCAATTAGGGAACTCTTCTTTAATAATCTTAACAATTCTTTCTAACTCATTATACTTCTTAAACTTAAAAAATCTAAGTGAAGCCGCATGCAGTAAATGTTCAATATATATATACTCAATCTCATCTTTATATAAATCATACTTATTATTACTAATAAATCTATTTCTTAATGTATCTAATGAATCAAATATATCTTCAAAAGACTTCTTATACTTTACTTGGTTCATAATAGAGCCACTTCTAATAACATAATAATATAAATAGTCATCAATATAATCTATCTTTTTAGCATACATCCCAAGTGCTGGAATAACCGCAATATCTTCATAAAAATGTTTTTCTAAAAAACGTAAATTATTCTTTGTAAATAGTTCTTTCTTTATTAATTGCCAACAAGCACCACTACAATTTAATATATAATTTTTATATACATCATCACTTGTAATATTTAATGTTTTAACTTCGATAGTTTTATCATCCTCTACTCTATAGAAATTAGAAACGACAATATCACTATGTTTCTTATTAGCAGTCTTAACTAATTTTTCTACCATATTTGTATCTATATAATCATCACTATCAACAAACATTATATATTCTCCAGTAGCCTTATCAACACCATAATTTCTAGCAGACGCTAACCCACCATTTTCTTTTATATAACTCTTAATAATCTTAGAATACTTCTTCTTATATTCATCTACTATACTTTGACTATTATCTTTTGTCCCATCATTAACTACTATAATCTCTATATTTTGATAAGTTTGATTAACTAAACTATCTAAACATTTTCTTAAATATTCTTCAACGTTATAAACAGGCACTATTATACTAACTTTCATATATCCTCCACTACTTCTTTAATCTAAATGTAACTAAAAACTTATCTATCAAAAAATGTTCTATATCATCATGCATAATAAATAATATTCCCAAATATATAAGCATACCAACTAATACTTGAACTATATTAGTAAGAATACCCGGGCCCATTACTAATCCAACACCAAGCGCACCAGCTCCCATTAATATTCCAACACCCAAGTACGTAAATATTTTCTTAATAATACCATCAAAATTAAATGTCTTCTTAACAAAATGATATTGAATAAGTAAAATAACTAACTCCGTAATTGAAGAAGCAAAAGCTGCTCCATATGCTCCAAATTGACCAATAAGTAAAGCATTTAAAACTACATTAACTACACAACCACTTGTCACTGATATTGTATATTTCTTCGATTCATCATTAACAATTAAATATTGCATTCCAAAGACATTAGTTAAAGATATAAATACTATCGTTGGCGTTAAACAACAAATAATATAAGCAACCTTCCCAAAATCTTTTGGTAAAAACCACGGAATAAAGAATGGTGAGACTACAGAGAATCCTATGGCAATAGGAATAGATAAAAATAACGCAATCTTAAAAGTATTATTAGTTATTAATTTAACTGTATCATCATTTTTTTCACTTTTCTTTCTCACAATATTAGGTAGCATAACTGTTCCTATTGTTGTAATAATAAACATTAGCATATTTACAAGTTTATGAGCTTGCGTATAAAAACCAACTTCACTTATATCATCATATAATAAACCAATCATTGTCTGATCAAAAACACTATAAATACTAGAAGATATCTGTGGAATAAAAAGAACAAAATTCTCTTTAAAATGTGGAACAATATCTTTAAATTTAGGAATCTTAAAATCTATTATTTTATTAATACCAACCCATATCATAAGTGAACCTATAACATTCATAATAATTATAAATGTCATATATAAATATAAATCATTCTCATTATGTACTAAAAGTAATATTCCACTTACCATTAATAGTTTAACAATAAAGCCTCTTATTGTTGTCTTTTTAAAATTCTCTAATCCTATATAAAACCAAGTTATTTCAAACATCGATGATAAAAGCATTCCTCCCTGTAAAAGAAATACCATATGATATTTAAAGTCAAAAGTTAAGAATACAAAATAATATATTATCAAAGATATTAATGTACATAAAAATTGTAATGAAAATATCTCAGAAAACTTTTTTGATAACTTCTCTCTATCATTTGAAACCTTAGCAATCTCTTTACTACCATACAAACTTATTCCCATTGTTCCAAATAATATAAACCAATATACTATTGAATAAGTATAATTAAACTTTCCTAAATTATCCGCCCCTAAAGTACGTGAAAGATAAGGAGCTGTTATAATAGGAGTTAAAAAAGTTAATATTTGATATGCTACATTATATATATAATTAGCAGCTACACTACTTTTTTTCATAATTCACCTTCTATTACTTGATATAATTTATTCATTGATTCTTCGTTATATTTTTTAGGATTAAACTTCTTTTCTATCTTAAAACCATTATCTAAAAACTCTTTCATTCCATCATATATAGCTTCATCATTATTAACAACAACAATCCCATATTTATTATCAATAAGTTCCTTAGCATCTGATACATCAGTAGTAATAAGAGGTACTCCTAATGTCATAGCCTCCCCAAAAGTTGTGGGGAATCCCTCAAAAGCACTACTCATTACAAAAGCATTAGCATTCTTTATATATGGAAAAGGATTAGTTTTTTTACCATAAAAAACAATATAATCATCTAACTTCTTTTCTTTAACCATATCTAAAAATAGTTTATGATCAGCACCATCACCAATCATTACCATCTTAAACTTATATCCATCATCTTTTAACTTCTCACAGGCATTAATTATTCTTGATAATTTCTTATCATATTCTGTATGTCTACTAACATTAATAAAAGTAATATCCTTAGTATCATACATATCATCTACTTTAATCTTACTATTATTAATTATCCTATCATAATCTATAAAATTGTGACATAATACTACTTTATCTTTATCTTCCGGATACAGACCCAAATAAGCTTCCATTGCTTTAGTAGAAATAAATATATTTCTCTTAAACTTTCTAAACTTACAACGCTTCAAGAAAATATCTACTTTCTCTTCGGCACTCATGTTTCCTTTAACTTGATCGCTATTCTCCATAAATTTAATGATATTAGTATGCATATATGCCACACTATTTTTCGAAGCCAAAAGAGCCACTTTTGAACTAACTACATATCCTGTACCATAACTAATTGCACAATCAAACTTTCGATAATACTTTAACTTAGTATAGATAATCTTAAACATATTAATAGCTTTTCTAAGTAAAGTAAACTTCATTCTAGATAAACCATAATCTTCAATATGAACTTCTTTATTAACATTAGGAAGTAGTTCCCCCTTCTTATCTTGTAATAAAATAGTAACATCATATTTACTATAATCAAAATTATTAACAAGATTTACTAAACAACTCTCTACTCCCCCAATACTTAGATCATATGTTGTAAATAATATCTTTTTCTTCATATATTACTGCCTCTCTACTCTTACTATTCTATAAAATAACTTCTTCTTACCCATATTACTAAGTAATAAATTAAAGTATAATCTATTCTTTAAAGTTAACTCAGGATAATATTTTAATATATATTTCTTATATGGTATTAATGAATCAATAAGTTCTAAATATTTAGGTGCATACTTAATCTTTGTCTCTTTTGAACCTGTTTGATTTAAAAACAATAAAACATTTCGATACTGAAAGAATACTCTAGCATATATTAATTTGTTATAATCTGGTTTAATTTGACTTAAAACGCTCTCTAAAACAATTTTATGATCTTCAAATACCTTTTCTTTAGTATCAGTCATACTATTTCCTGGTCTATCTACTAAATAATAAGATAAAGCATCTTCAATATACATAACTCTCTTGGCATTGCATAATGCTAATAAGTATAATAAATAATCTGTGAAACTAACTTTCTTAGGAAACTTTATATTCTTACATATCTCAGTTCTATATAATTTAGAATGTGGACTAGGTTGTAAAAAGTAAAACTCATCAGTTATTTCATAAACCGTATTAGGTATACACTTACATCCATCAAACTTAGAATTATCATATACTTCTTCACTATTATCATTATAAACTAAATACTTAGAACCCACTACCATATCTAAATTATTAGTAGTAGCCTTCTTATATAATACTTCAATAGCATCTTCTTTTAACCAATCATCTGGATCACATATTAAAAAGTATGGTGTAGTTATATTCTTAATAGCATACTCTAGCACCGATCCATAACCACCATTTTCTTTTTCAATACATTTAACTCTAGAATCCTTTTTAGCATACTCTTTCATAATACTAACACTATTATCTGGACTACCATCACTAATTGTCCATATTTCAATATTTTTAAATGTTTGACTAACTAAACTATCTAAACACTTTCTTAAATATTCTTCAACATTATAAATAGGTACAATAATACTTACCTTTGCATTGCTTTTACTCATTAAATCTTCCTTCCAACTTATAGTATTTCTATAAATAATTATAACATATAAACACTCTTTTACAAGTATTTACCAAAAAACTTCTAGAAAATTCTAGAAGTTTTACTCAATACTATTTATATATTCTAAAAAATATTCCGCTACATTCTTAGGCAATATTTCTTCTAATTCTTGGATAGTAGCTTTCTTCATATTGGTTAAAGTCTTATATTTCTTTAATAATTCTTTTTTTCTCTTTTCTCCAATACCATCAATATTATCTAAAATACTTGTCAAAGCCCCTTTACTTCTAATACTACGATGATAACTAATAACATAATTATGGACTTCATCTTGCATTCTTGTAAGAAGTAAAAATAATGGACTTTTCTTATCTATATTAATAGCCTCTATTGGATAATTACCAAGTAAAACATTAGTATTATGGTTATCATCTTTCTTTAAACCTGCTACCGGAATAACAAAGTTAAGTTCTTCTAAAACACTTCTTGCTACATTAATTTGTCCTAATCCACCATCGACTATTATTAAATCAGGTTTAGGAAGTTTATCTTTCATTACCCTAAAATATCTCCTATAAATAACCTCTCTCATTGTCCCATAATCATCATTCTTATCATTAGTTATCTTAAACTTACGATATTCATTCTTACAAGGTTTACCATCAATAAACACTACCATACCTGATACATTAAAACTACCAAATAAATTAGAATTATCAAATAACTCTATTCTACTTAAATTATCTAAATGTAATAACTCTTTAAGTTCATTAATAGCTTTATCCCTCATTTCATCATCTTGTTTAACTAAAGCCATCTGTTCATCAAAATACATCTTAGCATTCTCAAAAGCTAAATCTAATATTTTTTTCTTCTTACCCTTAACCGGAATATTTACTCTTAAATCAAAAGCTTCCTCTAATAACTCTTTATCTAAAATATCTGGTATCAGTACCTCATTAGGTTTAATCTTATGTTTATCATAAAAGTTAGAAACATAACTAGTTAATTCTTCTTCTAAAGTATCAACCATAGGAAATATATCTCTCTTTCTATCTAATAATTTCCCACCTCTAATAAATAATATTTGTACAGATAAATAATTACCATCAGTATAATATCCAATAACATCTCTATCAATATTATCATCTAATTCTACTTTTTGTTTCTCTAAAGTAATATTAATATAATCTAACATATTCTTATATTCAATAGCTTTTTCAAACATTAACTTATCAGCATAATTATCCATACTCTTCTTTATCTTAGCAGTCACTATCTCATGATTACCATTTAAAAAAGATATAATCTCATTTCTCATATTATTAATTACTTTTTTATCGATATTATGAGTACAATAACCAAGACACTCCCCTATATGATAATATAAACACTCTTTCTTTGGATAAGTCTTACACTTTCTAAGAGGATATATTCTATTTAAAATATCTACTGTTTCTCTAGCCGCTGTTACATTAGGATACGGTCCAAATAATTTATGACTTCTATTTTTCTTAATATTAGCATTTCTTACTACTACTAATCTAGGTACACTCTCATTAGTAAGTTCAATATATGGATATGACTTATCATCTCTAAGTAAAATATTATATTTAGGATTATATTTCTTTATCAAATTAATTTCTAATAATAAAGCCTCTAAATTAGAAGAAGTTAATATATATTCAAACTTAGCTATATCTCTTACTAACATAGCTGTCTTTCCTGTATGACTAGATCTAAAATAAGAAGATAATCTATTCTTTAAGTTCTTCGATTTACCAACATAAATAACATTCCCATCACTATTCTTCATTAAATAACATCCCGGATGATGTGGTACTAAAGCTAATTCTTCTTTAAACATAATACCCCTCCCTTAAATTACTATACATATTATATAAGATAATTGCCATAAAGTAAATATCATGGTACAATTACTTTGGTGAGTTTATGAATACTATAAAAGAAACTATTGAAAACACTTTAATTATTAAAAACTCTAGATTTATAACTATTATCTATAACATTAATGATATCAATGATATTGATAAATATTTAAAACTAGTTAAAGATAAATATAAAGATGCTACTCATTATTGCTATGCCTATATATTGCCTAATAATATTAAATGTAGTGATGATGGCGAACCAAGTGGTACTGCCGGTAAACCAATATTAGATGTCTTAACTAAACATAATCTTAACTTTGTTCTAGCAATTGTTGTTAGATATTTTGGTGGTATTAAACTAGGCGCCTGTGGCCTTATTCGCACTTATTCTAAATGTATATCTACTTGTTTAAATAATACTAAGTTAACTAAACTAATTCTTGGTAAAAACATCGATATCTATTTTACTTATAAAGATATTAATGATATTGATTTATTACTAACTAACTGTCATATCAATAATAAAAATTATCAAGATATGATTAGTTATAATGTAAATATTCCTAATGATTTATTACCAATTCTTGAAAATAAATACCAAGTTAAAGTAAATAATGATATCTATATAAAAAGTGATATGTAATTATACATACCACTATTTTTTATAGCACCAACTATCATTTATTTTAGTATATCCACTATCACAATCATATTTTGTTACATAACTAGTATGTATACACTTTGAACCACTTAACGATCCTGACGTACAATAATAACCAGCAAAAGTTTTAGAAATAGTGCAATTATTAGTAGTTACCCACATACCGCTAGGACAAGAACATCCACTTGTGTTGCAAGTCCCCCAAGCTACAGGATATCCTCCACCACTGCTTTTCCCTCTACACTGGCATGACCCGCTAGCAGATTTCGTCCATTTTTCATATGCTGAAGTTTCATTTTGAACTTGTTTTTGATAAGAAGTTGTTTTCTTAATATCAATTGAACATGTACTAGTATTACCAGCTGTATCTTTTACATAATATATATGTTCTCCTTCAGCAATATCTTTACTAGTACTATTACTACCAGAATATGAACTACTCCATCCCTGATAAGCTATTCCTTTATTATCAGTAGCTGTTGCAGTTATTGTGCTAGCATTAGCACTTAAATTGCATGTTGGCGATGTTGTATCATCAGATTTCCATATTGCATACAAAGTAACTGATTCATTAGCTGTATATTTAGAACCAGGTTGATAACTAGTCCCACTACCATCACTCTTAGTATTCCAACTAGTAAAAATATAATTTGTTCTTGTTGGCTCAGTACTAGATAAAGTTAAATCAACTGTATTATATTTATCTTGACTCGCTGGAGCACCACTTCCTCCATTAGCATTATAATTAACTGTTATAACATTAGATATATAACCAGTAACATAAACAACTGAACTATTGCCTACATTATCATAAGCTATTATTTGAATATATCTTTGTCCAGTATCAGATATAGTTAAATTACTATTATTACTTACTATATCATTACTAATCATACTAGTACTTAATGTATTATAAATACCACTACCATTTTGTAATATTCTAACCTCTTTAACATCACTCATATCATCACTGGCATCATACTTAATATTAAAGCTGTTATAAGACCAATTCTTATCATCTATAGAAATACTAGTATTAGTACTTTTCTCTATCTTATTACCAATCAAACTACCTAAACAATTGTCTTTATTAGAACATCTTTGCTCACTAACACTAATAGTAGGTGCTGTTCTATCAATATATATATTAACTTCTATCTTACTACTATTACCTGCTTCATCAGTAGCTGTAATAGTAGCCTTTCTATTACCATCTCCTGATAATGTCTTAGAACAAGTTGTATTACAATTAGCACCATTCTTACTAGGACTATCCCCATTAGTCTTATTAGTATCATTATAGCTCCATTTAATTACACTATCTTCATTAGTACTAATATCAAACCAATAACCATAATTCTTCCATTCACTATCTACATAATCACCATTAGTATTAGTAATAAGCT